>Ga0194047_10000037_pt1 | contig 110502 bp, 96 predicted proteins | sample JunL225m_MetaG_2_FD_160070 | JGI IMG/M metagenome (GOLD analysis project Ga0194047, IMG submission 160070) | Anoxic zone freshwater microbial communities from boreal shield lake in IISD Experimental Lakes Area, Ontario, Canada - Jun2016-L221-5m | ecosystem: Environmental > Aquatic > Freshwater... | reverse complement strand
ACCGATGAAAAAAAATATCTGTCTTACAGCTTTAATTATAGGAGTAGTTATTATAACCTCTCCATTTATAGTTCAGGCGGACGGACGGGGTCCTGGTGGTGGAGGTGGCGGCCCACATGGGGGAGGCGGTGCATATTGGAGGGGTGGTCCTCACCGTGGAGGCGGTCCATATTGGGTAGGCGGTCCGTACTGGGGTTGGGATGGTCCCTATTGGGGGTGGAATGGCGGGTATTTTGTTATCGATACGCGACCAAGTTTTATTGTTCTGCCGGGTTACGGGTTTTCAGTTTCCGTTGGAACTCCTTATGACATAATCTACTACGACAAAATCTATTACATATGCAATAACAATTACTGGTATTCTTCTCCAGATTACCACGGGCCATGGGTTGTCATTGAGGCGGAGAAACTGCCGGATATCATAAGAAAATACCGCATTGATGATATAAGGAAAGCCCGTGATATTGAATATCAAGACAAAGGCAATAAAGATAGTAATGGGCATCATAACGATATCAATGGAAGCAAACAGATAAACGATAATTATCGTGACACTCACTCAAAATGATAGCGGAAAAAATAAATAACGACTAAACCTGAAAATAATGAGAAAGATAGCTATGACAGTATTGGTTGCTGGCTTTGGCATCTGGGCGGCACCGGTTTTTGCAGAAGATATCGGGGATAGCAGAAGGGCAATCCCGGAATCAGCTATAGAAACTGGTAACGGTGTATGGTCACCATCACCATCACCTTCTCCGTCAGTTGTCTATACTCGTCGAGGCAGTTGGGTAACCCCGGCGGAGTCAACAGCTGGAGCATATGTCAGTGCCAATATTGGTGGAGTAGTAATGAACAACGGTGATTTCGGTAACTACTACTACAATAATAACTCAGGTATCACCGTACTTGGGGCTCTAGGTTATGGGTTTAAAAACAACTGTAGAATTGAAGGAGAAGTTGGTTATCAGACAAACGATAATAATAATTATTATTATGGTTTAAATGTAAACAGGAATCTTTCCGTGCTCTCATTTCTCGCAAACGGTTACTATGATATACCTGTGTTCGGTGGTACCCAACCCTATATTACTGCCGGTCTGGGCGTAGCTAACGTCAGTACCAACTCTCTCACCTTGCCGAGAGGACTGCCTGACTTACCACCGATCAATAACAGCGCATTTGCATACCAGTTTGGCTTTGGCGTTACAATTCCTCTTAGTAATGCGATAAAGCTTGATGCCCGCTACCGCTACTTTGCAACTAACATTGTTGTAGATAACGTTTTTTCAAGTAATAGCTTATCAAGCAACAGCGTGCTGCTTGGCTTAAAGATTGGTATCTGAAATTTCAAAACGAAGAACCGGAACCCTCTTTGTGTTCCGGTTCTGTCGTTGAATAAGTTCCTTTCCTGTCTGCTCGCAGCAACAAATACTGCCCACTACCGATTTCCCGCTGCCGACTCCTGCAATTGCTTAATGCCTGAGACCTCAGGTTCATTTGTTGATGCTGCGGTTGCACCTGGCTTGTCTATAGCAGCCGGAGCATGAACAACCTTATTGATTTCTGTTTCAATATCACTCTGTGCTTTTTTAAATTCCCTTATACCTTTTCCCATACCCTTCATCAGTTCTGGCAGTTTTGATGGGCCAAAAAGCAACAGCACTACTCCGCCTATAAGTACTAAATCCATCTCTCCAAACATAGCAGTTCCTCATTCAGTTAGTTATTCAATACAATCTAATTCCGGAACAAAGACCAGAATGGCTGCATCTCTTCACCTTCACCCTGCAATAACCGTCTCTGATTTTCTCCTGTCGAATTCATGACAAATAATTTTTTCTTTCCCTGACGTGTAGAAGAAAACACAATCATTCCTCCATCTGGAGACCAGGATGGGTGCTCATTTTCTCCGGAATTTTTTGTCAGTTGCTTAAGATCAGATCCATCAGAATTTATAACAAATAAATCAATCTGACCTTTACTTTCCATTGTTGAGTAAACAATTTTATCCCCTGCAGGTGACCAGGACGGCTGAGTATTATAGCGTCCATTAAAGGTCAGGCGACGAGCCTCTCCAGACTGAAGATTCTGGACAAAGATTTGAGGTGCGCCATTTCTCGAAGAAACAAATGCCATTTTGCTTCCATCCGGAGAAAATGTCGGAGAAACATCTATTCCCCTGCTGTACGTCACTCTTCGGGAAATAGCACCGTCTGGCTTTATAAGATAAATTTCCTGATCACCCTCGAAGGAGAGTGTTGTGGCAACCTCATTGTTATTTCTCCAGCCTGGAGAAATGCTGACACCACTTTTGCTCGCGACGGATGTTTTCTTATCCGCAAGGTTCTTTATATAAAGAGCTGGTCTGCCGGAAGTAAAATCCGTATAGGCAAGATATCTGCCATCCGGAGATAGTGCTGGAGTCAGGGAGATGGAACGGGAATTCGTCAATTGTTCCAGGTCCTGTCCATCAAAGTTACATTCATAGATCTCCTTAAACCCTGTTTTATTTGAAACAAAAACAATTTTACTGCCGAAAACGGACTTTTTACCGGTGAGAAGCTCAATAAGATCCTCACAGAACGCATATCCTATCGAGCGAAGCTTATCTTCTTTGCCGGTATATGTTTTTTTCAAAATAGGTTTTGCACTTGCAATCTCGTATACCTCGACATCAAAATTGACATTACCTGATTTTTTTGAAACTGTCCCTCCTGCATACACTTCAGCGCCGACAGAGTTAAGAGCTCCAAAATTAATAATAACGTTTTTCTTGTCGCTGGCATCCTTTACATTCAGCGGGGGCGGGATTATCGTGCAAATTTTGGTGAACTCAAGGCCGTTACTTATAACAGAATCGAGCGTCTGTGCCCAGTCACCCTCTTTTTTACCTTGTGCATCCGACTTGTTAAGTACTATGGCAATTTTCCCCGATCCTTCTTTGCGGATAGCAATATAGTCTCCGGAATCTGCAGCTTTAAGATGTAGAGGTATAAAAAGCAGAGCACATAAAACAATGATAATGCCGAAAACGGCATGCCTGAAAAATGGTATAGTCATAAGTTAATGGTTTGAGTATGGCAAGAAATATCAAGTGAATATAGCGCATTAAGGGCGGTAATATTATGAAACACATATCTCTGTTAAGGAGAACTGAGATGGCTTCACATACATGTCGGTTCTCGAAAATGTACCTTTTTTTCACGAGATCGAAAAATTATCCCGGAGTAATGGACGTGCTGATCAGTTCCAGAAAAAAAAATGATATTTTTTGAGCAGGATAAAAATAAAAAGATCGTCATAAAAGGTAGCTCATACATCATCTTAGAAAAACAAAGCTTACAATGTACTTGTTTGCCTCACGCCATACACGTATACTGAAAGGCTGCAGTTCGCGTTATAACCTTATGAACGTATCAAATAACAACAACAGGTGATCGCCGGTGTCAGGAATTCTTAAAATAGCATTGAAGCTTCTTGTAAATGACAGAAGCAAGTTTATCGCACTTTTGGTAGGTATTACGTTTGCTGTATTTCTCATGATCATGATGATGTCTATGTTTTCAGGAATATTAGCCCGATCATCATCATCCGTTTACAATATCGGCGCAAAAATATGGGTCATGGATCCCGCGGTGAACAATGCCACAAGCAGTATCCCTATGCCTGATTATGTCCTTTCCACCGCAAGAAGTATCAATGGGGTAAAATATGCAGTTCCCATCTACTTCGGTAATGCGCTGGTCAAACTCAAAAGTGGTGCATATCAGGCAGTATCTGTCGTTGGTCTTGATGATTCGACCTTATATGGCAGACCTGAATTGATCGAAGGAAATATTGAGGATATTTATTCTGAAAACGCATTTTTCGTGGTCAGGGATTCTGAATTCAAAAAGCTTGAAAGTCCCACTGTTGGAACCGAATTTGAAATAAACGATCATAAAGGACTTGTTGTTGGCATCGCAAAAGTTAACGCGTCGGGTCTTTTTGGTATCCCTACGGTTTACACCACCTACAATAGAGCGATTACCTACATTCCATCGATGCGCTTTACCACGTCATACATTTTGATTGAACCAAAACACGACTCTGATATTCCCTATATTCAGCGGCAAATCAAGAATCTTGGATACCAGGCCCTTACCAGAGACCAGTTTGTCCAGAAAATCTCTGATTTTTACACATACCAGACAGGTATGGGTATGAACGTCCTGATGATGACGGCAATCAGTTTTATTGTCGGCCTTTCGATCTCCGGTCAGACCTTTTATACCTTTATTCTCGAAAACATAGAACGGTTTGGCGCATTGAAGGCAATCGGGGCAAAAGGACACGAGTTGATTTCAATGATTCTGTTTCAGGCTTCATTTACGGCGCTTCTGGGTTATGGACTTGGTGTCGGGCTGGCCTCAGGCCTTATGATTCTGGCCAAGCTCCGCTTGCCAAGCTACGCAGCGCAGGTTACCTATTACAATCTCACCTTCGCCTTTGTCATGGTACTTATTATGGCAGGAGTTTCAAGTTATATCGGCGTCCGGAAAGTTCTCCAGATACAGCCGTTTGATATTTTCAGGGGCTGACAATGGGAAATGTAGCTATTAAGGCCAACGCTTTGGTTAAGTGGTTTGGCGAAGGAGAGACTAAAACTACAGCGGTGAAGAGCGCAAGTTTCGAAGCAAACTTTGGAGAGCTGCTCTATATCGTTGGTCCCTCAGGAAGCGGCAAAACAACCTTGCTCAGCATGATTTCAGGCATTCTCAAACCAAACGAGGGTGCTGTTCTCGTTGAGGGCAAAGATCTCTGGAATATGAAAAGTGACGATATCGCTGATCTGCGCTTGAATAAAATTGGCTTTGTATTTCAGGATTACCATCTTTTTCCGCGCTTGACTACGGTTGAAAACGTTGCGATTCCACTGATACTGAAAAAAATGGATTGGAACGAAGCTCTGAAGGTTTCCATGGAATACCTTGAAATCGTAGGGCTTAAGGATCGGGCTCAGTTACAGCCTGTCAAGCTGAGTGGCGGTGAGCAGCAGCGCGTGGCAATTGCACGGGCAATCGCCGGCCATCCTGATATTCTGATTTTTGACGAGCCGACAGCCTCGCTTGACGGTGATACAGGAAGAAAGATCGTGGAGTTTATCAAAACAAAAATCCTTAATCAAGACCGCTGTGTCATCATTGTGACGCACGACAGCCGCATCTATGAGTATGCGGATTCAATCATGAAAATGGAAGACGGTAAAATAATTGGCTTCGAAAGAAATACTGTAACGGCTACATGAGAAATAAACTTCTAATTGGATTTGCCATCATTGGCACTCTGCTTGCAATCGGTAGTGCCTACATTTCAGGAATACCGGCCAAACCTCAGCCACCGGCATTCAAACCCGCATCGAATCCCTATGAAAAGGGTATTTATGCCAATGGCATTGTCGAAACGGTCCAGACCAGTGGTGAAAATATCAACGTCTATCCTGAAGTTTCGGGTACTGTTGTAAAAATATTGGTTGCCGAAGGCCAGCATGTACCTGCAGGAACCCCATTGTTGATTATGGATGATTCCGTACAGCGTGCTACGACTGAATCGGCCAAAGCCCAGATTGAAGTTGCAAAAGCAACATATAAGACCCTGAGCGATCAGTACGGTAAGCTGAAAGCTTCATGGCTGCTCGACCCGCGCTCAGTCAGCAAAGATGTTCTTGATACATCCGAAAATGCAGTCAAAGGAGCAAAAGCAAATCTGGAACTCACTCAAAAGCAGTATCAGGCGGCAAAAGCTCTTTTAGCGAAGTATGTTATCAACTCGCTATCGGATGGTAAGGTTCTGTCCATTAACACAGCAGTCGGAAGTTATATTTCCAGTCTTGGTGTCTATAGTACCTATACAGGAGTGCTTCAGCCTGTTATTGTGCTTGGAAATATGCAGAATGATCTTGCAGTGCGCTGTTACATTGATGAGATTCTGATTCACAGGATTCCCGATCCTGCAGATATCCGTGCAAGAATGTTTATTCGTGGAACCGATATTAATGTTCCTTTGAAATTTTTGAGAATTCAGCCGAAAGTGTCACCAAAAATCGAACTCTCAAGCGAGAGAACAGAGCGGGTTGATGTGAGGGTACTGCCGGTTATTTTCAGTTTTGAAAAACAGAAGGGCATTTCTATATATCCAGGCCAACTTGTTGATGTTTACATTGGTGAAAAAAACACTACTCAAAAAAAATAGCGAACTAAAGACGGGTTATAGCAGGGGCGGCGCTCTTCTCGTTTCATTCGGGGTATCCCTCCTTCTCTTGTCGGGATGTGCTGCAGGCCCCGACTTTGTCCGTCCAGAAGCGACGAAAGCACCTGGTTACAATTATGGTGGCGATCCAAAAGAGACCGCTTCGGGTGATGGTCTTTCACAGCGCTTTGATGATGGCGTAGCCCCCGTAGCCAACTGGTGGCATATGTTCAGTTCAAAGCAGCTGGATGCCGCTGTTACTGAAGGGCTTGCCTGTAATCCGGGGCTACAGGCAGCTCAAGCCAGTCTCAGAAAGAGTCAGGAAAATTTACGTGCCGGTTCCGGAATATTTTATCCGCAAGTCAGTGCTGCATTCGGCCAGACCCGTCAACAAAATTCACTGGCAGCCCTCGGCAGTTCTTTGCCGGGAAGTATTTTCAATTTGACAACCCTTTCCGCATCGGCAAGCTATGCACTTGATGTTTTTGGCGGACAACGGAGAGCTGTTGAAGGCCTGTCCGCCCAGGTTGACCAGCAGAGGGCTTTAACCCTTGGCACCTATATGATGCTGACAGGAAACATTGTGAACACCTCTATTGCCATTGCGGCATATCATGCAGAACTTGATGAGAGTGAAGAGTTGATTGCTCTGGAAAAAGATCAGATAAGTATTGCTGAAAAACAATATCAGGCAGGCTTAACAAACTATGGAGCGGTACTTTCATTACGCATCCAGTTGAAAGCACTTGAAGCGACACTTCCCCCGCTCCGCCAGAAGTTAAGCCAGGCTGAACATCTGCTTGCAACGCTTGAGGGCAAGACACCAGCTGAATTTAAGCCTCCGCTGGTTAGGTTTGCTGATATTTCACTGCCACGCCGGTTACCCTTATCCCTCCCGTCAGAGCTGGTTCGTCAACGACCCGATATTTTGGCTGCTGAAGCTCAGTTGCATGCAGCCAGTGCAGCGATCGGTGTTGCAACAGCAGCATTGTTCCCGAGTATTACCTTAAACGGAAATTACGGACAGACCAGTCAGACGATGAATAACCTCTTTAACAGCAGCAGTAATGTATGGGGTGTCGGGGCGAATGTGACCGCTCCGATATTTAACGGAGGCACACTTTTGGCAGAACGCCGGGCGGCAATTGATACCTACCAGCAGAGTTTTGCCAGCTATCGGCAAACCGTTCTTGCTGCATTTGCCCAGGTGGCTGATAATGTGCGTGCTTTGCAGCACGATGCAGAACTGACTCAAACAGAAGCTCAGGCTGTTAAGGACGCAAGGCTTGCAATGGATCTTCTTAATGCTAATTACCGGGCTGGAACGGCAAACTATCTGCAGGTAATCGTCACTGACATCCAGTACCGCCAGGCTAAAATAAATTACTTGCAGGCCCAGGCCCAGCAGCTGCAGGATACGACAGCGCTGTTCGTTGCCCTGGGTGGAGGTTGGTCGCATGACCTTAAAGCGAAAGAAGCGGTTTACCAGAGCGATAACAAATGATTATGTTACGCTTTTAAACTTCATATTTATACTATGGCCGGCCGGAACGCTAGAGAGCACCAATATGCCGTTGAAACCATTTTCCCAGGGGTTGGCAGGGTGCGCACAACTCAGGATATTTTATCTATACTGGCATGAAACATCAGGAGAAATAATACAAGCTGACTTCTTGTTGTGATGGAAAATAAAAGTAAACTTGATCTCTGGCTTCTGCTCCCGATGGCAGGGGTTATTATTATCGGATTGATGGCGGTTTATAGTGCAACCCACGGAACCGGTGATGCAACCCTGTTTTACCGTCAGTTCTCCTGGGGTATGATCGGTATAGTTGTTATGTCATTCATTTACACCCATGATGTTCGTGTTATCAGAGATAATGCATATATGTTTTATGCCATCGGTATTCTGCTTCTGGTAGCGGTACTGCTTTTCGGTAAAAAAGTCGGAGGCCATGCAAGCTGGATTAAAATCGGCTTTTTCAGCTTTCAGCCCTCCGAAATAGCCAAGATGTCTACCATTCTTGCGCTTGGACGGTTTCTTTCTGACGACAAAACAGACATCCGCTCACTACCTCATTTTTTTGTTGCTCTCGGAATTGCTTTTTTCCCGGCCCTGCTGATTATCCTTCAGCTTGATATGGGAACCACGATTACCTGTCTCTCATTTATTGCTCCCATGCTTGTTATATCAGGTTTCGATATCTATATACTTGCGTTGGTTGCATTCCCGCTCATTCTTATGATCAGTGGCTTTTTCAACGTTTATTTTATCGTTGCATTTGCTGTAGTTCTGTTTATCATATTGGTCTTTCTTCGTAAGAAATTTCAAATCCATCAGTTATTAGTTATTGGTTGCGGACTTGCAGCCAGCCTTTTTACTCACCGGTTTGCCGCCAACATCCTCAAGCCGCATCAGATAGACAGGATTCAGACATTTCTTGATCCCATGAACGATCCCCAGGGGGCCGGATATAATGTTCTTCAGGCAAAAATAGCAATAAGTTCAGGGGGATTGTTGGGTAAGGGGTTTCTTCAGGGAACACAGACACAACTGCGATTTATTCCGGCACAGTGGACCGATTTTATTTTTTGTGTAATTGGTGAAGAGCTTGGTTTCATAGGAGCTGCACTGTTGCTTTCGCTCTATCTCACGCTGATACTCAGGTTAATTTGGGCAATATTCTCAATTAAAAACAAGTTTGTGGAACTGACACTTACAGGATATGTATCGTTGTTATTTATACATATTGTTATCAATACCGGTATGACGATCGGTCTTATTCCTGTAATCGGCGTTCCTCTGCCCTTTGTTTCCTACGGAGGCTCTTCTTTGATTGGAAATATGATTATGGTAGGACTGGCAATGAATTTTTCCCGTAACAAGAGAAGTTTGGGGTATTAGGGGGTATAAAAAAAGCTGAAACCGAAGCTGTAAGCCGAATTCTGTGGATTACCCTGCAAAACAGGGTAAAACTGCAGCCATTTATCTAATGCGGCTTACCCGAAAACTCTTCTTGCGAAATTGAGCGGGCCGCTCTTCTCTCCCGGAGGAGAAAGTTTTCCTATTTAGCCTTGCTTCGGGGAGGTTTGCCAAGCACATTACATTACTGTAATGTCTGGTGGTCTCTTACACCGCCATTTCACCCTTACTCCGGTTTCCCGGAGCGGTTTGTTTTCTGTTGCACTATCTGTGATAACCGGCTTGCGCCGTCATCCCCGGGCTTGAGTCCCGCGACTCTCGACCGGCACCCTGCCCTGTGAAGTTCGGACTTTCCTCTGCGTAGCCTGAAGCTACACGGCGACTGCACACTTCTGGTTTCAGCTTGTCAAAGAACTCGGTTTCACTGAAAGCTTCAGCCTTCAGCTTCTTCAAAGAGACGTTCATGAACAACAATTCTACCACATGATTCACAAAGATAAAACCCCCCCTGAACAATCATGGTATGACGATTAGTCGGAACCCTTGTGTTACACCCGGAACAGGCATTACGGTTCAAGCGTACCACTGCGTTTTGCAAAGTGCCGCTTCTGAGGTGATCATACTTGTCAAGCAGCCTTATTGCTTCAGCTTTAAGAATATTGCGCTGTTCCTTGACCTTCTTTTTAAGGGAATCAACATCCTCTGCTGTTTCAATAACAATGCTGTCAAGTTCCTCTTTTTTAAGAGCAAGCTGTTTTGTCAAGTCTTCAAGCTGCTGAAGCAGTACATCATCAGGCATCATCTCTTCAGTAATTTCATCATAGCGGTTTTCGGTGATCAGCTGACGACCTTTTTTCTGGATTTCCTGTGCCCGCTGTTCAGTATGAACAATATCCTGAAGCTGAATTTCTGCTTGAGCTATTTCTTTCTCTTCATATTCAATCTGCTTTGAAAGAGCGTCATATTCCTTATTGTTGCGGGCAAGTGTCTGTTTTTCCTTGAAGTTCAGGATTTTATTTTTACACTCATGAATAGATTCATGCAGACGCTGTCTCAGCTTTAAATGATCATCAGCTATTTTTTTTCGTGATTCGATCTGACGGTTTGTAAATGTCAGGTCTTCATCCAGAGCAATAATTTCCTCTGGCAGTCCTTTCTGTAAGCTGACAATGCTTTCTATCTGATTGTCAAGGTGCTGAAGCTTGACAAGAAGGTTTATTTTTGTATGATCCACGACTGCTGATGTTTTGGATTATTAAAACATAAAAAAAAAGCACCTTCTCAGGAAAAGGTGCATACCTGGGTGTTGTGTGTGAAAAGTCTGACCGAACTGAAAAGACTGTTGAGCCTGTAGCTATGTATCTTCACGTGCATATCGCAGAGTAGATTGTTGGTGCCCGAAAGGAGACTCGAACTCCTACACCTTGCGGCGCGCGTCCCTGAAACGCGTGCGTCTACCAATTCCGCCATTCGGGCATTGCGTTATGCTCAGAAAGTAACATTAAGCAATTTTCTTTTGCCTTAAGAGCAAAAGTCAGCTTACTTAATCTCCTTATGCAAGGTGTGACGCTGCATATTTGGATTGTACTTCTTTAAAATAAGACGTTCTGTAGTATTTTTCTTGTTTTTTGTAGTCGTATATCTTGAAACAGTCTGCCCCTCTTTTTTAGCTTCAGTGCATTCAAGTGTAATAACGATTCTGTTTTCTTTTCCTTTTGCCATGGTAAGCCCGATCAGGTATGAGTTATAATAAGAGCACAGAATATAAGCCGTGTATGGTGATTTTGCAAGTTATGGGTTTTTTCTTTCGGTGATAACCGAAGAAAAGCTATTTTTCATTTCTTTAAATCACTTAAAAAAGTAAATAAATCGTGCTTGACAGTAACTCATTTCATTATATCGGTACAACACTCAGCTGTGAGGAAGTAAACCTTGACCTCCTCGCCGGTACTTACGGAACTCCACTTTTTGTAACTTCAGCCAAAAGTCTTATTGAAAGCTATAAGGCTTTCGAGCGCGCTTTTGAGACTTTACCCCATTTTACCTGCTATTCAGTCAAGGCCAATTATAATATCAGTGTTATCAAAACCTTCGCTGAGCTCGGAGCGGGTTGCGATGTCAACTCCGGCGGCGAGCTTTATCGGGCACTGCATGCAGGAGTAAAGCCGGAACGAATCATTTTTGCAGGTGTAGGCAAAAAACCAGAAGAGATAGCCTATGCACTCGAAAGCGGCGTGCTCATGCTCAAGGCTGAATCACTTTCCGAGCTCAAAGCCATCGACCGTATTGCAGGCGAGCAGGGTAAAAAAGCCTCTTTAGCCATAAGAATCAATCCGAACGTAACGGCAGAAACTCATCCCTATATAACCACTGGCGACAGTAAAGAAAAATTTGGCATTGATGAAGCTGAGTTGCCGGAAGTCTTTGCCTTGCTTCATAAGTTGCAGAACGTCAAACTCGTAGGACTCGATATGCATATCGGTTCACAGATATTTGATCCTGAATATTATGTGGCAGCAACCACAAAGCTCCTTTCTCTTTTGAATTCAGTAAGAGCTATGGGCTTTGATATTCAGTATCTTGATATCGGTGGAGGTTTTCCTGTTACCTACGATCCTCTTAAACCAGCCACACCAATTGAGCTTTTTGCCGAAAAACTGATTCCAATGCTGCTGCCGACCGGCGTCAAAGTGATTTTCGAGCCCGGACGATATCTTGTTGCAAATGCTTCGGTACTGTTGACCAAGATTCTCTATAAAAAACGCAATCATACCGGAAAAGAGTTTTTTGTCGTCGATGCAGGAATGACTGAACTGATTCGTCCTGCACTCTACCAGTCGCATCATGAAGTCCAGACAGTAACCAGTCATGATAATACCCTTATTGCTGATGTCGTCGGGCCGGTCTGCGAGTCAAGTGATTTTTTTGCCCGTCACAGGGCAATCGGTGATGCTGAAGAAGGAGAACTGCTTGCGGTTATGTCATCGGGGGCCTATGCAGCAGTGATGAGCAGCAACTACAATGGCAGGTTGCGCCCTGCGGAAGTTCTGATAAACGGCAGCGAGGTAAAACTGGTTCGCAAACGTGAAACATATGAGCAGCTTGTTCAAAATGAACTCTTGTAACTGCTCGGGTTATAAAGCCTGATGCACTGCTGGTGACGAAAGATAAGGGGTTACTGGTGAATGTTATTAAAGATTCTAAGGGTAGCGTCGGCCATGTTCAAGGTATAAAAATGAATGCCTTTGATATGATGGTCGATCAGCTCCTGTACTTGATTTGTTGCCCACTCGATACCGATTGATGCGACATCAGTATCGTTTTTGGCATTCAGGACTTTGGACATGAGTGTGGCAGGAATTCTCGCACCGAGTGCAAGTTCCGACATTCTGATCATGCCTTTTTGTGTCGTGATAGGCATGATTCCCGGAATAATAGGTACGGTAATGCCAGCGATGGCGCAACGTTCGACAAAGTCGAAATAGTCCCGGTTATCAAAAAAGAGCTGGGTTACAATATAGTCGGCCCCAGCATCTATTTTTTCTTTCAGATACTCAATTTCTTTCAATCTGTTTGGTGTTTCAGGATGTCCTTCAGGAAATCCAGCAACTCCGACACCAATCGCTGGATAATTGGCTTTAATGAAACGGACAAGATCTATGGCATGTGGAAAATCCTTGACGGCATCTTCAATAGATTCCGACCCGGCAGGTTTGTCACCTCTGAGAGCAAGGACGTTGTTGATCCCGTTTTCAAGATAGTTTTCGAGAATCATTCCACTCTCCTCTTTGCCGGAACAAATGCAGGTCAGATGAGAGACGACTGTCAGACCTGTTTCTTTCTGAATCCTTGTAACCAGGTTATGGGTTCTTGATCGCGTTGAACCTCCCGCTCCATAGGTAACGCTGACATACGAAGGGTGAAGTGGTGAAAGCGCAGCGATGGTTTTAAACAGCTTATCCCACTCTTCATCTTTTTTCGGTGGGAAAAACTCAAAGCTGAATACAGGTTTAACGGCAGTGTCCAGTATCTCTTTGACAAGCATGCAGATAATGATGGTTAGACTCTTGATTAAAAAAAAAGAATATACAAAACAATGAATTGCTGAACGTAAAAAATATAAAGGAGCAGCGGCTCTCTGTACCGTTCTCCATTGTCCCCTACCCGGCTCTGCGGCTGCTCATAACTGCGATATCGGGAATCCTCGCAGGGGTGAATCTACCTTTTCCGCTTAAAGGATGGCTGCTTTGCTGTGTGCTCTCTTTTTTCCTGCTATTCGGAACTCTACTTTACGAAAATTTCAAGCATAAAGGACCGTTTCCCGTTTTTTTCAGCGCACTCGGCTACTCTCTTTTTGTGCTCTTCTGTTTTGCAGCCTACGGCACGTTCCGGTTGAACTATCTCCCATCCAATGGTCTCTTGCATTTCAGCGGCAAAACGGTGTTGCTTTACGGGTGCGTTGATGGACGCCCTGATATCACGGAAAAAGGAGCAGGCTGGCTTATGGATGTTGAAGAGGTCTTCGACAACGGCCGGGTAGTGAAACTCCACGACAGGGCTAAGGTTTTTCTCCGTACCTCTGGATCGTCTGCTCTTGAAGTTCACAACGGGGATATGGTCAGGGTGAAAGGGAAGCTCGACCTTATACCGGAACCCGCAAACAGGGGAGAGTACAATCCCCGAAAAGCCGGGCGGCTGAAACAGGTCGCAGTTCAGCTCTACTGCGCAGGCCCCTGGCTGGTGCAGCATGAAGGGGAGTCGAAGCTGAACGCTTTTGAGCATTACATTGTACTTCCTGTCTACAACTATATGATGACAAGTCTTGAAAAACTCATTCCCGACGGCCAGGAGCGAAAGCTGGCAGCAGGAGTGCTGATCGGCGAAAAGGAGTCCATGTCTGAGGAGGTATTCGAATCTTTCAAGCTGACCGGTACAGCGCATATCCTTGCGGTTTCCGGGCTCAATGTCGGGCTTCTTGCCCTTGCCATTCACATTTGCCTCCAGCGCCTCAAGGTCACCTCAGCAGGCCGTTGGCTCGCCATGGCGCTCTTTGCCTGTATTCTGCTGGTATACTGTTATGTAACAGGAAACTCTTCTTCCGTCCAGCGTGCAGCCTTCATGTCTCTGGTACTTATTGGGGGCGAGACCTTTGGCAGAAAAACATATCCCATTAATTCACTTGCCTTTGCAGACTTTCTTATTCTCCTGTTCAATCCTCTCGACCTTTTGAGTCCCGGGTTTTTAATGACAAACGGAGCTGTTCTGGCAATTCTTTTGATCTATCCCCGTTTCATCAGCCCAAAGCGAAAGGGGAGCGGGTTTGTTCGGAGCATCGCTCATCTCCTGTTCAGCAGCCTTATGGTAACCCTTGCCGCCATCATCGGAGTCTCCCCGATCATTGCCTACTATTTTGGAACCTTTTCCCTCATCAGCTTTATTGCCAATCTCCCCGTAGTGTTCTTTTCCAATCTCCTGATGTACGATCTTGTCCCTATGCTGCTCCTCAACCTTGTTTCAACTTACGCAGCTTCTTTTTTTGCCTCAAGCTCCTTCTTCTTTGCCGAGCTTACCCTCAAATCAGCATGGTATTTCAGTACACTTCCTTTCGCCTCCATAAATATCAAGCCTGATGCGACTGAAGTCTGGATCTATTATACACTGCTTGGAGCTCTGCTGTTCTTCAGTTATCGAAAAGCCTGGGGAAGCCTTGCTGTAGCACTCCTGCTCGGAATTAACATACTCTTCTGGTACTCTTTTATCATCTATCCACACCCAGTTGCCCCCGCCATGACAACAGTCAATCTCGGCAAGGACATCGCAACACTTATTTCCTCTGGCACCGAAACGGTTCTTATCGACGCAGGTAGAGTGCCGCATGACCAGAAGCGTATTGCACAGCAGCTTGAAGAATACGGCATGGCAGCGCCAATTGCAGCCGTACAGTTCTATACCCCTGACTCACTCATCGCAAAAGTCCCTGCCCGCCATCACCTTCTGCACGACAGCACAAAACTTGTTCTCTCTTCAATCGTCATTGTCCGCCCAGAGGATAGGGTACTCAAGCTCTGGAGCCGCAAACACTCCCTGCTCATGGCGTCAGGCACAACCCGCCTGAAAGAAGAGGAACTCTATAAAGCCGATATAGCCCTTATCTGGATCTACCGCTTTGCCGACAAACAACAGCAACAGCTCCAGGCATGGCTCAACTACGCCCACCCCAAACGCTGCATCCTCATCCCCGGCTCATTCCTATCCCATACCGACCTCGCCACCATGCAAGCCTTTGCCGCTACCCACCCCCCCCTCGAACTCCGCACCAAAACCAGCCAACTGCTAATCCCCTGAACCTCTCAGGGAGTAGGACCTTGTTCAGTAGGTGAAGTTAAGGTGAACCAGGACTCATAAGTTAAATGAGCGTTCAGATTATGAGTAACTGATTATGAAAATGATCTTACAGGTCTCAGAAGTGCAATAGCCTCCCTTGAGAGGGCAATTCGCAGTTATAGAGTGCTTTCCGAAAACAGCACTCTGACCAGGGACGATATCGATACCGTCAAAGCCGGAGTGATACAGAACTATGGTGTTGCCTATGAACAGTGCTGGAAGTTTATGAAGCTTGTGGTTCGTGAAAAGTTGAACTGGCGGGTTATTGCAGATATAAAAGATGAATTTCAGAAATCTGAACAACCTTTTCGTGAAGATATTCTGGACCGGAACGCCATCTCAGCTGAGTTTCGAAAGGTCATGGAAGAAAATGGTTATCAGGGTCTGCACCAAAAACACTCTTCTTCCTGAAGTCCCTGCCGTCCTGTTCGTCCCTGAACTCTATTCCAGGTTCTCCCTGCTGAACAAACTTGTATCCACAAGCCCGTCAACAATTTTAGCAGTCTCAGAAGATAACCCGGGAGGATTGATTTTGTTGATGACCAGTGCCAGTGTGTAGATCTTCCCTTCAAGCGGAAGAAATTTGTTAACAACAACAACATTATCCTCTTTCAGCCTGCACTCTCCGCCTAAAAAATTACCTTTCTCATAACGAAGAGTGAATCCAAGCTCTTTTATTGTGCGTTCAAGCAGTGAAAGCTGTGCAGTTTTTTTCATGAACAGGTCTTTGATAGAGTGTTCACCTGGCTACAATCAAAAGGTATTTCAATATCGGTGCTGCATGCAGAGCCTGCATCATGCTGCCATCAAGCACAATAGCGCGAAGTTCATCAAAAGTGACGAGATGCACACTTATCTCTTCAGTTGCATCAAGCTGCTGCTTACTTATCTCTTCAACCCCTTCAGCAAGAAAGCTGTAGGTAATATTGTTCTGCAAGGCAGGGTTGGCGCTCAGTTCCATCAAAGGCCTCCATGAGCCACCACCGAAACCGGTCTCTTCAAGCAGTTCTCGTTGTGCCGACTCAAGCACGGATTCCCCGTTCTTATCGTGAACTCCAGCAGGAAGTTCATAAAAAACCTTGCCGATCCCGTGCCGGTATTGACGTATCAGCACAACTTCCTTGTTTTTCGTAACAGCGAGCACATTGCTCCATGGCGGAAACTCCCAGATGTAATAATCGTCGATAACCCTCCCGTTCGGAAGCTGAACGGTGTCCTGACGCATGGTGAGCCAAGGCTTGTTATAAAGGTATTTTGTGCCGAGGGTAGTCCAGTATCCCGGTTCGTGTTCGATCGTCATGATTACCCTCTCATTCTTGGGTCAAGCGCATCGCGGACACCGTCACCGATGAGGTTGAAGCACACAACAGTAGTCAGTATGGCAATACCGGGGAAGGTCGAAATCCACCAGTAGTTCAAAAGGCTGTCACGTCCCTCATTGATAATGTTTCCCCAGCTCGGGGTTGGCGGCTGAACTCCAAGACCAAGAAAGGAGAGCCCCGCTTCAGTAAGAATAATGCTGCCGATCCTCAATGTTGCGGCAATAATCACCGGAGTCAGGGTATTGGGCGCAAGGTGGCGAAAGATAATTCTCACGTTGGAAAGACCGAGGGATTTTGCGGCAAGAATAAACTCCTGCTCTTTGAGCGAAAGCACCTGGCTTCTGACTATTCTTGCCACTCCCATCCATCCGGTAAAAGAGAGGGTAATCACAATCAGATAAATCGAGTTTCCAAAAGTGGCGATGATGATAAGAATAAGAAAGAGAGCCGGAAATGCGATAAGGATATCGACAATTCTCATCATGACGGCATCTGCCCATCCGCCGAAATATCCCGAAGAGACCCCGATGATCGTCCCGAGAGATACGGAGATCAAGACAACAAGAAAACCGATAGAGAGCGATATTTTTGAACCGTATATCACCCGGCTGAGTATGTCCCGCCCATATTGGTCTGTCCCGAACAAAAAAGTGCGTGTAACAACAAAATCCGGTTGTTCTTCACCGGCGACCTGCCGCGTGCCGGCAAGTTCATTCATGCCAATTGTTTTTGTGCGTATGCCCTGACGGTAAATAACCCTCTCTCCATCAATGCGGTACTCGTTTACAAACCTGACCGTATTGGGTTCATTACGCGTTTTCAGCCTCTGGAAATCGCCGATCAGACTGTTGACAAGCCGCACAGTGCTTCCGTTTCCTGGCTGCAGCGGAATCATCAGCGTTTTAGGCTGTTTCAGTACAAGCGCATTCAGTCGCGCAAAAGGCGGCTGATAAGCAGTAACTAAAAAGTCCTGCTGATCATAAGGGCTGAAAGGTGCTATAAACGGAGCAAGAAATGCAAGAGAGTAAAGGATAAAGATCACTGCTGAAGCATACAGTGCTATAGTCTGGCGCATGAAAGCTCTGAAGCTTATTTTGCCGAGGCTTAGTTCAGCCGTTTGCTTTGTTTTCTTTTCAGCAGTACTTTTTCGGAATTTTCTCCTGGCAACAACAGCAAGAGATAACGGTATTGCAATAAGGTAGATTGCCCCTATCCAGAATTCAAGAATCTCTGAGGTGAAAATTTCCTTTAAAGCTTCAGGTGCGCTGAATAAAAGTATTGTCGCTGTGTACAGAGATCGAAAACTGAGCAGCACCAGATCAGCCTCGTTGAACAGAATGAGCAGAAAAGCAATAAAAGAGATCGAAAGAAAAATGATCGATCCTTTATTCTGTAATCGTATAGGTGCCGCCTTGGGCGCCTGGTTTTGCTGGGATGATGATGTGCCGTTCTCTGTTTTCAAGCTTCTGTGGCTTTCGATGAAAAAAAAGCTGCTTTCCCCTGAAGAAAAGCAGCTTTGTAAGGTAAAAAGAACCGGTTTCGAAAAAAAGTTGAACAGTTCTCAGCTTGCTGTTGTTGCAGCAGCTGCAGGTTCCGCCGTAGCTTCTGTTTCTGTTTTCGATGGAAGTACAGTAATAACCGGAATATCAGGGTCATCCATAATGATAAGATCAGTATAGGCATCCATTGGAATTTCTTTCACATGAATGGAGTGTCCTATTTCCAGTGCTGTAACATCAATGACGAAATGATCCGGCATATGTTCCGGATGACCTTTGATCGTAAGCGCATGTTTGATAATCTGTAGCTTGCCGCCTTTTTCAACTCCGGCACTGCTGCCTGAAACAGCTACAGGTACTTCGAGCTCAATGATCTCATCAGCAGAAAAGAGCTGAAAGTCAGTATGAATAATCCTGTCGGTTACCGGGTGAAACTGAACGTCCTTGATAAAAGAACGCTTAATCTTTCCATCCGGGAACTGAAGATCAATAATATGAGACTCAGCTGAGTGTACCAGCTTCCTCAGAGCAAGTTCATTGACGCCTACAGCAACTGTTTCTTCGCCTTTATGATAGATAACTGCGGGCACAATGCCGGTCTTGCGCAGTTTTTCTGCAGCGTTCTTTTTGATAACGCGAGGTTCTACCCCCAATACAATAGTTTCCATGTGGACTTCCTTTCTCTCTTTAATCGCTTGTGTTTAGTGAAGGTTCGTAAGTTTTTCAATGATGTTCTTGCTGTCGAAAAGGCAGCTGACCGAATCATCTTCATAAATACGCTTGATAGCCTCACCGAAGAGGTTGCTGACGGTTACCGTTTCAATTTTCGGTGAATATTCGTGGTTTGTGATCACAGAATCGGTCACAATTACTTTCTCAAGTATTGACGCATCAATTCTTTTAATTGCAGGCCCTGAAAGAATCGGGTGTGTTGCTGCCGCATAAATTTTAAGGCCTCCAGCCTCACGGATAGCTTTTGCAGCGTTGACCAGGGTTCCGGCAGTATCAATCATATCATCAACCAAAAGAACATTTTTTCCGCTGACATCACCGATAATATTCATGACTTCGGCAACGTTGGCAGCAGGGCGTCGTTTGTCAACAATAACCAGATCAGTGCCAAGTTCCTCGGCAAATTTTCTGGCAAGCTTTACACCGCCAACATCAGGAGAGGCAACAACAAGGTTCTCGCGAAATTCTCTATGACGGATATGGTCTATCAGTATAACGCTGGAATAGAGGTGATCAAACGGAATATCAAAAAATCCCTGAATCTGGGGTGCATGCAGATCCATTGTTAAAATCCTGTTTGCTCCCGCCTGTGTAAGCAGGTTAGCAACAAGTTTGGCTGTAATCGCTACACGAGGTCTGTCCTTTCTGTCCTGCCGGGCATAGCCGTAATAGGGAATAACAGCAGTGATTCTGGCAGCTGAAGACCTTCTGGCAGCATCAATCATGATCAGCAGTTCCAACAGGTTGTCACCGGGAGGATTGGTCGACTGTATAATGAAGAGATCCGAACCACGGATCGATTCAAAATAATTGACCGAAATCTCTCCGTCCGAAAAGTTTTCAAGCTTGGCATTGCCAAGTGACATATCGAGGTACTCAGCAATCTTTTCAGCAAGCGCCGGGTTACTGCGTCCCGCGAATATTTTAATGGGTTTTGCCATCGTGTCCTGCATATTCAGATCAAAGGGGTTATATTATGGCAGTTGTTTTACGCTCCAGAGTTTCCTTAACCGTTTTTCCGAAGTGGATAAATAATCACGAGAACTCAAATATAATTAAAAAGGCAGAAAAATTAACTATTTTTTTCCTCTTTCTAAAGCAAGCTACTTGTATTAAAAATATGACTATTCAGGAGATCAGGGACTATCTCAGCCAATTTGTTGGCACCGTTGAGCTGGTTGGTAACGCCGGTGAGTTGATTTCCGGACCTGGTAAAATAGAATCAGCACAAAAAGGGCAGGTCGGCTTTATAGCAAACGAGAAATATACAAGATTCCTTGCCACCACCGAGGCCTCACTTGTCATTGTACACAAGTCGGTTTGTGTCGATGAGTTCACCCACCGGACTTCCTTTCTCAAGGTCGGCGATCCGTATACCGCCTTTGTTTTTCTTCTCCAGAAATTTGCAACACCGCGAACAATCGCAATGAAGGGTATTGCCGCCACAGCGGTTATCGGTAAAGGTGTCACTATCGGCGAGGGTGTCTCAATCGGAGAGTATGCTGTAATCGGTGACCGCTGTACAATTGGCAGCAACGTCGTCATTGGTCCGAATGCCGTCCTTTTTCACGATATCTCTATTGGCGATAATGCCGTTTTATTTCCCAATGTGACCCTTTACGATGGCACACTTATAGGCAAAAGAGTGGTCGTTCATTCCGGAACCGTTATCGGAGCGGATGGGTTCGGGTTTGCTCCACAGAGCGATGGCTCATACGTAAAGATTCCCCAGATGGGTATTGTCGAAATTGGTGACGATGTTGAAATTGGAGCAAATGCCACAATAGACCGGGCCACCATGGGAAGTACCGTCATAGGCAGAGGTGCCAAAATCGACAACCTTGTTCAAATCGCCCACAACTGCCGTATTGGTGAAGACACCGTCATCGCCGCTCAGGCCGGTATCTCCGGCAGCGTAACCATAGGCCGCCAGTGCATGATTGGTGGCCAGGCGGGTTTTGCAGGCCACCTGGAGCTTGCCGACCGCATACACGTCGCCGCACAGGCAGGGATTTCAAAATCCTTTCTTGATCCCGGCATCGCCCTCCGCGGATACCCGGCACAACCGATGCGCGATCAGCTCAAGCACGAAGCAATGCTCCGCAACCTCGGTGCCATGAAAGAGAAATTGAATATGCTCGAAGCAGAATTGAAAGAACTTAAAAATTCGTAGAAGCATCACTAAATTCCCTTCTTTTTATTTTTTTATTCTAAGCGCCCCTTTGGGGCGCAACAGTTTCCCGGGATGACTTTACTTCGTTTGATTATCAGCGGGTGCTGCTTATCGGTTCTTCATCCATGTATTGGCTATATCTCCATCGAGTCAAGCATCTCCTGCGCCTTATCGCAACCCTGGGCAGCCGATATCCCAAAAAATTGGGAAAGTCGCAATGCCGTTCCCGGGGTCACACCACGCTTTCCATTGATGATTTCATTGATCCGCTGATACGGGATGTGAAGAGCATCGGCTAACTGCCTCTGAAAAATTATGCCAATGTTGTTAACTGCTTTTTAGTTTTGAATATCAGCAACCATTTCATAATAATATTCACTATCCTCTATATGCTCATTTCCATCATCATCTTGATAAGATATATCCATAAAATTCCCGCCATCATCATAATCAATAATTAAAATTGGCGAATTGTCCCAACTGAATATAAGGTTAAATATTTTTCTGACGCCAATATACGTCATTTCAATTTTTTCACATTTAATCGTTACACCTCCTCTTCCAATAGAAGCCATTGAATCTCCTTCTTTCAATTTCGATATTTTATAATCATCTAAAAGGATTTCAAGAATATCTGCCTCAAAGTCAACTAAATACTCATCTATTAACTCGCCATCTTTAACTGTCAGTGAGCCTTTACACGGGTATCCAAAGTTCTCGTAACTAAGTGTAAACTCAATATTAGGAAATCCTGTAGACAGCATTAATACGCAATAGATTGACGGTATTTTTTTTGAATCCCAGGTCCATTTGTCGCTGGATATTATAACGGTTTCAGCAAAAGGTATTGATGACTCGTAGTCCCCGATATTAAAAAATTCTCGGTATTCATTTTCTAATTTAATCATATGCTTGCCTACGTCTTCCAGTGTATCTATATAATCATTTAGCGCATTTATTTCTGAATCTTTTCCGCTAATGAACAAAATGTTATAACAGGTGCTTTGCATAATCAAATCCTTATATTTCAGTTTTAATTATCGTTTTTAGAAAATTAAAGCCTTGGAGATTAATGAAATAAGTATTTGGTTTAGTTTGGATGAATCGAATAAATAAATATAAGTGGCACATAATGCGCCATAATTGCTTGATAAAGTTCAATAATTTGTAGTCTGCTCGCTAATTGAATATTATACATTAGCTTATAAACGCACATTAATTCTGACAGGAATTGAAAATGTGTTGATGCGGATTCAAAAAAGGTTCTTATTGTGACTGGGGGTGGCACAAATGTGCGGAATTGTGATGAAGGGTGGCACAGGTGTGCGGAAATTATATTAATAGCCGCCATTCAGTTCATTCCATCAATCGATATTTTTTGGCAATCTTTTTTGTTTTAAAAACTGTTGTTGAAGAGTATTCCGAATATTTTGAAATTTATATCACCGGACGTTCAAGCACTTCTGCATTCATCAGATACACTTGCCGCTGGTAGCATATGTCTGAAAAGTTCAAGAAATTCTCTGTTGTTTGACGCTTTGTTTTTATTTCAGTCTCTTAAGCTTGCAAAGCTTCCCGTTAACCTCCGTGTCACATCAATCTTATTGTGCGGTTCTATATATATTATGTGTATATTATAAGTACATAGTATATGCGTATCGCTATCTGAGCACTATGGATTCAAGATAGAAATGAATCATTTTGACTTGATGATATCTCATTGTACACCAAAGAAATGAAATATCAGATGAGACCAATGTGGCATTTTTAAATCAATCAAAACTTTCAGGGAGATTTACAGGCAATTTCAATCGACGACTGCTACAGAATTTTTATGAAGAGCCATTATAAGTAAATAGCATAAGCAATTAACATGATTTCCGGCGTTTTCTGATCGGCGTATTATATGGGTATTAGGGGAAGGCATATTTTTACAACCAAAAAAGGAGACAAGATCATGATAAAATCTAACAAAGCATTGACACCAAATGAGCGTTTGGAGAATACGGGGCACACCAAGGAAAGTCTGGCCCCCGCCAAAGTCGGCGCTCAGGAAAATGAAAATTGCAACTGCTGCCCCGATGGACCAACTTGCATTTGGACAAATAACCCGAATAGTACGCAGAAATATAGTTATTTCGAGACGCTCGATCCATTCTATCCGTTCGTTTTTAACACAAAAACCAATATCAATAAGCTGGGCAAAAACGAGATGCGGATCACATTCATGGGGTCAGTCATCCCCTTGAACATGCGCAAAACCCAGCAAGAGATGAGCGTCTTTGTTGAAGTAGGCTGGGATGATGACAAAGAGATGCCGATGGATCAGTTTATTTTTGACTGCGGTTCTGGCGTGTCCACCAACTATAACGCCATGAACGTGAACTTGGGAAGGATGAATAAGGTCTTCATAAATCATCTCCATGGTGACCACATGAGCGATCTGACTCACATCTATTGCTTTGGGCCATCTCAATGCCGCACATCACCGTTATATGTTTTTGGGCCAAAAAGGTCAGATATAACGACCCCTGACTATATGGGAACACCCGGCAAGAATTATGACGACGGAACCAGAGCCTATTGTCAAAATCTTCGCCGGGCTTGTCGGTGGCACACCGAAAGCTTTAGTTTTCAAACAACGATGTATAAAGGCTATCCGACTCAAGAAGAGATCCAGAAATCCTGGGGATTGAAGGAACTGCCGGTGCCGGTTGAGGACGATCCATGGGGTGACGGTTATGCCATGGTACCAATCGAGCTGGACTGGGTAAATGGGGGGACTGCCTACAATAATTCGGAGACCGGTGTTAAAGTAACGTATTTTCCGGTAATCCATGCAAGAAAAGGGTCCCTCGGATATAAGCTTGAGTGGAAAACACCGAGGGGGGAAACATTGTCCATGATCTACTCGAGCGACACCAAGCCCGAATATAACTGCGTTAATCAGGCGATTAACGGGCACAAAGGTGTTGACGTGTTCATACACGAAATGATCGTTCCGGCGCAGGTATGGGCCATGAAGATGGGGCATATGGAACAGCTTCCCGCCTTTGACAGTGATGGGGTGAAGTGGCTGACAATGGTCCAGAACAGCAGCCACTCTCCACAGGGCAGTTTCGGCTATCTGCTCAGTCTGATAGAACCCCGGCCACGCCTTACCGTGGCAACGCATTTCCCTGTGGCTGATGACACCGTTTCCTGTGCCATGAAAAGCGTCAGGAATCACTGTGACGTTTATCAGGGAAAGCAACCTCCGCTTGAAGGGAAAAACCCGGCCCGAATCACCTGGTCTAGTGACCTTATGGTAATCAAAGTGACCAAGGAGGATATCGTCGAATTGAGGGGAGAAATAAACGATTATGAGTTTTGTGCAACGGTCAATTTGCCGGATGGGAAGCCAGTTCCTGCAAAATATTCTAATAAAGGGATCGGTGATCCCTATGCTCAGATCGATCGCGAAACAGAAATTCCTTCTTGCTGGTTTGAAGGCGAAGACTGCAAGTGCAACTACCGACCTGATGGATATTGACCCTTGCGATCACGCGCGGCACGGTCGGCTTCAGTCCCAGGTCTTGAAAGTTCCAATGTGACTGTAGGCAAAAAAAACGAGAATTTAAAAGTGCTACCATTTCATGAAGCATCTCGGAAAAAGCGAAAAAGAGAAAAAATAGGGTGTGACAATATCAAGCTGGCAACCCGCTATGAGTTTCAAACGAAGTGGATAGATAACTCGCTCTGTTCCACTGTTCTGCACGATTTTCATAGCTGGGGTCCCCTTGGTTGAGTCGTAGACTATAGGCTTATAATGAAAAAGGTGAGCATAAGTTCATTATAATCAAGTTTATTCAACGCATTATAATTTACAGCATGGGTCGTGTACGGTCAAGTCTGGAGCTCAACCGCCTTCAGTTGTCAGATGTAGAAAATTCTAACGCTTGAAACTGCTCAATTATTGCCTATTCGAGGGTGCTGTTCAGATGCCAGTTATAGGGAAGGAAGCGGATATGCATGGATGAAAGATTTTTTTCAATCCACTCTTTTTTTTCTGGCGGAACATAGGGAAGCAGCGAAAGGACTGTATCTCGATTACTGCTTCCAAAATCCTCTTTATACCAGCTGAAGATTGACGATATCCAGAGCGTATTGCTTTGGGTGTCAAGTTTTATTCCATTCCGGTTTATAAAACTTCTTGCAGCGGTATCAAGCTGTTGATCAATAATTGCAGCATCATAGAATTCAACGGGAGGGCATGATGAGGCTGCGCAAACCAGTGCAAAGTGAATGCGGTAATCAAATGAACTGACGATGAAAAGCCTCCGTGGATCAGAGTTGGAAAAAGGCTTGAAGGGAAAGAATGGATGTGGACGGTTATGTCTCAGGATTCCATGCTCTATGTCATCGGGGGTAAACAGGAATCCGCCGATAGCATAGCTGATCCTGCCGAAAAAATTGATGATTTCAAGCACTGAACCGCGAATGCCGAATTCAATAACTCCGTGAATGATGAGAATATTGTAAATGTTGATCCAGAATGCTTTTTTTTCATCATCAGTTTGAAGCGTTTCCAGATTAAAGGTGTTAAGCAACTCCGCCAGCTTAAGGTATTTGTTGAACCCTTCAGATTTTTTGATTGCCTCATAATTGACCGTTCCTTTTTCAGCATTAAAATATGCACCCTGCAGGGAAACTAATCTCTGTTTAAGCCTGGCGCCGATATCTATGACGTCTGCTTGTTTAACGTCACTGCTTTCATTCAGCGTTACCTTTACCGGTATGAAATTTCGCAGCCTCTCGCTGAATGAAGGTTTTTTTTCTTTTGTTTCTGTCACGTGAATGTTGGCAGACAAAATTGCACAAACCGCGTTTATATAGCCGATATGACTGAAAGCCTGAGGGAAATTTCCAAGCATCTCCCGGTTTGCAGTGTCAAACTCTTCGGAAAAGAGACCGAGCTTGTTTGATGCAACGACCGTGTCTTTAAGCAGTTCAAGGGCCTCTTCAGTTTTTCCGGCAAGAGCAAGGCACTCCACCAGCCAAAAATTACACAGAACAAATCCTCCTTCATTTCCCTTAAGTCCATCCTGAGAACGGTATCGCATCAGAAAACCCTTATTCATCAATTGCTTCCGGCATGCCTGGATTGTTCTTTCAATCCTTGGATCCCGCACAGGGAGAAATCCCGTAAGCGGGAGCTGCAGAAGACTCGCGTCAAGATCACTAGAACCGTAAGTCTGTACAAAACATTGAAGGGTATGGTTGTATCCATTGTCAATAATGTCATCTTTGATCCGGTTCCGTTCCTTAAGCCAGAGCTCAAGAGGGGCATCAAAGCCAAAACGCCGGGCAATAGTTATTCCTCTGTCTAAAGCAACCCAGCACATGACTTTCGAATAGACAAAATGATGCGGTCCATTTCGCACTTCCCAGATCCCGTCATCCGGTTTTTGCCAGTTTTCAATAGCGAGGCCGCATATCTCTCTGAAAAAAGGCCAAAGCTTTTCATCAATTTTTCCTGCGTAATCCGACAATCGGAGCGCACAATCCATAACCTCACCATAAATATCCCACTGATGTTGTCGATGAGCATCGTTACCTATTCTCACCGGTCGAGAATTGCGGTACCCTTTTAAATGATCGAGTTCTTTTTCCTCAAGGTGTTTAATGCCTTGCAGGGTATACATAATCTGCAAGTTCAGGCTTCCGTATTGACGATAAGTTGAATGCAGCCAGCAGAGATATGCATCAGCTTCAGTAACGTGACCAAGAGCAAAAAAAGCTTTCAGGGTAAAAGACGCATCTCTCAGCCAGCTGAAGCGGTAATCCCAGTTCCGTTCACCGCCAATAGTTTCCGGCAGGGAAGTCGTAGCGGCTGCGGCAATAGCACCGGTTGGCTGAAAGGTCAAGAGTTTTAAAGCAAGCAAAGAACGATTGATCATTGAGGTGAACTCCCCAAGGTATGCACACCGTTCCCCAAAACACCGAAAGACCCACTCCTGCCAGAATATTTTGTTTTCTTCAAACGGACAAGGCAGCTGTTCAGTTGTTTCCATGTACCCGTAGAAAAGATCAATATGAGCCTCTTCAAAAGTGTCAAGCGACAAGGAAAGCCTGAGCTCTCCCGCCCTGTTACTCATCAGGGTTCTCTTGTGGTTCTGAACGGTAAGTGTAAGAGTTTCCAGGCCGTTACGCATGATGAACCGGTTATCAGCTTCTTCAACAAGAGAGGGAGCTGCCGTTGCATACTCAGGTTTTGGTGCCAGCGTCAAGGTAAATGGCATGGAGCCACGGATGACTTTCAGACATCGGTGGATGCGCCGTTGTTTTGTATTGCCTGGCGCTGTGTTGTCTACCGGCATGAAGTCATAAAGAAGTGCTTCAGAGTGTTCTGTTGTGAATCTGCAGGAGAGGATGTTGGTGTTGGCAATATATTCCTGTTCGGAAGTGAAGGGTATTGATGGCTGCAGGCTGAAAAAACCCCCTTTTTCATCATCAAGCAGAGCTGCAAAGATTGTTGGAGAGTCGAGCCATGGAAGGGAGCAGTAGTCAATAGAGCCATCATTCGAAACAAGGGCGGCAGAATGGAGATCCCCGATGAGTCCGTAATCGGCAATGCTTCTGTACATTTCGGAATTCCTGTTTTATCAAACAAAAAACCTGAAAACAATCCATAAAGTAAATAATAATGAATTATGACGAAGCGCCCGATAAAAGATCGCTAAACAGCAGAGCGGTTTCCTCATTATCAAACGAAAGGAATGTTTCGTGGAATTTTTGGCGTGCTTCTTCCTGCTTCTGAAACAGGGTTGTCATAAGGCCGCCGAGTGAAGCAGCATAGAGGCAATCTTTTTCGCTGACAGACACTACCGTGAGGCGTTCATGAAGAAACTGGAGCTGAACGGCAAAATCGACAAAGTCACCGAGATTTTCCTGCAGTTCCTTCATTTTCCTGATAACAGGAGTAATGGTTTTATGAGGAAAAATCGAAGAGAAAAATTCAAGCAGATACCGAAGCTTCTTGCAGTCGATTCGAAGCGCATGCAGCTCGGCATCAGTTGTTTCCCGGCTGATTTGGCGACCATGTCGGATTACTTTTTTCCATGCTTTTTTTATCGTCCCAACAGCAACGGTCATCGTTGAGAGGGAAGCATTCGGGGGGGCCAGCTTGGAATCAGGAAAAGACTCTTGATGCACAAAGAGATTCCACTCTTCAAGAAGGGTTTGATAGGCACCGGATGCAAGATACAGGCAGAACTTTTTATGAAGTTTTTTGCGGGAAGCAGCAATATCGCTGAAAAAGAGTTTCAGTGGCTGCTGGAGAAATGGCGGGAGATAGTTGAAATAGCTCTTCTGCTGCAGAAGATACACGTCACTGTCCCGTAACTGGTTTGTCTGTTTCGCGAGCTCTTTAAAGGCATTGAGGTATAAGGCAGTATCTTCTGAATCATAAACCCCCGTAAGCTGCTTCAGTATCGATCGGGTTCTGCGAATAGCTACTCGATAATCGTGCAAAAACTCAGTATCAATGTTGTTTCTGATTCCATACTCATTCTTTCGCAAGATGGACAGGGTGAATCGGAGCAGTTGTTGGGTGCTTTCATGAATGGAGGCATCGGCATCAAGGTCAAGCTTGATTTTCGAGGAGTAGCCTTGAACGTTTTGTCCGGACGCGGTCATGATCAGCAGAAAAAGCTCTTTGAAATCAAGAACACTTCCATCTGAGTTATAACGAACTGCTTTTTCTATTGTTTCCTGATATCCCCTTAATGGTATTATTGAAAGAAAAGAGGCGAATGGCTTCTGGTTTTTTTTGTCGGCAAAGTATAATGAGGTCGAGGTGAGAACACCGATGGTTTTTTCGTTGTCATCAAGAATGTGGTACGAACGAAGAAAAGTATGTACGGAACAAAGCCTGATGAATGCCCTGATGTCGCTGTAAGTAGTGAGCATATCCTTCAGTTTTCCCGATGGCAGGTCATTAAGGGAAAAAAAGGAAGGATTCCGGCTGAATGCGACAGAGACAGTTTTATGACCGGTATTGAGGTCGACAAGAGAGAGGCTTTTTTTTGTTTTTACAATCGCAGCCTCTTTTTCGAATGCATTCCATTCAAAGGTATCGTAGTAATCAAGCTGCTCCTTGCTTGAAGAAAGAGTCTTTAGCTGCCATTCGGAAGGAAAAATAGTATCCCGCATCAGCCCCGAATCGTCGGAAGACTTTACTTCGAAATAAATTGTTTTCGTGGCGATGTTCATTCTGTGTCAGTGTAAATAAGATATACTCAGAAAATAGCCGGTTGCATTAACCCTTACAAGCAGCCGGCAAAAGGTAGCGTTTTAAACATTACTGAGTTTTCAGGTGCTTTTACCGCTATGTTCTGGTGCAACAGGAAAAATAACACTGAATACGGATCCCTGGTTGACTCTCGAACGAACTTCAACATTGCCTTTATGAGCTAAAACAATATGTTTGACTATTGAGAGCCCCAGACCTGTTCCCCCGAGTTGCCTGGATCGTGCCTTGTCAACTCGGTAAAACCGTTCAAAAATTCTGTTGAGATCCTCTTTTGCTATACCGATACCGTTATCTTCAACCTCCACATGAACAGCATTGTCACTCATGAATGCTGAAACTTTTATCTTCCCGTTACTCTCATTAACATATTTAATGGCGTTATCAAGAAGATTGCGGATGACAATTTCCAGATATACGGCATCAGCATAGACGGGAGGAAGATTTTTAGGGATATGGAGATCGAGCTTGATATTCTTTTTATCAACTGATAGTTTCAGAAGAGTAACCGACTTTGTAATAACGCTTTTTATATCTACTGCCATGAACTTATAGACAATCTGTCCTGACTCAATTTTTGACAGGTCGAGCACATCGTTAACCAGAGCCGTAAGCTGATGACTTGCCGCAAATATAATTTTTAGAAATTCAGCTGCATGTTGTGAATCATGCATCGCACCATCAAGCAGCGTTTCTGTATAGCCACTGATGACCGACAGCGGCGTCCGAAGCTCGTGTGAAACACTCGAAACAAAATCCTTTCGTATTCTCTCAAGCTTACGAAGTTTGGTGATATCGTTCAGCACAAAAACGGTTCCATCAAACTGAGTGTTTTTCATGACAGGCATTGAACTGATTTGCAGAATGCGCTCTCCTTTTGAACTCATCACGGATTGTTCCTCTTTGCGCAGCGTTATGCGCTCGTGGTGAACCTTGGCAAAAAGCTCTTGAAGCCTGGAATCGGTAAGGATCCTGAGAGGTCGGGACTTAAACATAGCGCCTTCAATCCGGAATATTCTCGATGCAGCAGGATTAACCAGAATGATATCTCCGGCACTATCGGTTACAATGATGGCTTCACGAATACCCGAAAAAACTGCATGGTACCACTCTTCATTGCGATTCATTTTCTGTACGTCCTCACTCAAAACATTGAAAGCACGAGCCAGCAAGCCTATTTCATCCTTGCGATCGACAGGGATCGCAGTTGAAAAATCACCATAAACTCTTTTTTGAGCAGTTTCGGCAAGACTCAGCAAGGGACGGGTAAGAAAAAAAGCAGTCAGAAGACCGGTGACAAGAGAAAAAAATAATGTCAGAAAGAGGCTCTGCTCAATATTCTTGTTCATTCCGATATTAAAGAGGCCTAAATCGTAAAGGGATTTGGAAAATCGGAGAATCGCATAGGGCTTGGGTTGGCCTATTGGAACCGCCATATAGAGCATCTGCTCTTTTACGGTTTGACTGAGACGGGTGTTTTCACCATAACCATCAACAAGTGCAGACTCAATTTCCGGCCTGTTCCGGTGGCTTTCAACGAGAGAAAGCTTGTCGGGAGAGACATAGGAATCTCCTATAACCCGTCCGTCGAGGTCAATTACCGTGATCCTGATATCAAGGGCACGGCCTAAGCGGTTTGCCCATGCATTCGCGTTTTCCGGCTTCAGTAATTCCTGAAAATTCTGTTCAAGGATCTGCTTGTTGTAAAGAAGATCTTTACGCAGTTCCTTCTTTATTTCAGAAGACTGAATACAGGTAGTCTGACGGGCAAAATAGAGATAGCTTATGGAAGCGGTACAAAAAACAATCAAGCTGATGACAGCTGCAAGTTTTAAAAAAACCTTACTCTGCATGGACAAAATCCAGTTTTTCCTCAAGTTTGTAACCAAGTCCACGGACAGTTTTAATCAAACGTCCTGTTTTTCCGAGTTTTTCGCGGATTCTTGTAATATGGGTATCAATGGTTCTTGTGTTGATTGTCATGTCGACATCCCAGACATCGCTGAGCAGTCTCTCCCTTGACTGGGCCTCTCCTTTATGTTTGAGCAATGCGGCAAGAAGTTTGAATTCCATAAGGGTCAGTAACAGCTCATTGCCATCAAGCGTCACAATGTGTCGTGTTAAATCGACTTCAAGACCGGCAACTTTGAGTACCTCCTGCATTTTACCACCTTGTCGCCGATCCCGCTTCAGGATTGCCCGTATTCTGAGGTTCAGTTCACGAGGGCTGAACGGCTTGACAACATAGTCATCTATGCCAAGTTCAAAGCCGAGAATCCTGTCGATTTCCTCACCTTTTGCGGTAAGCATAATGATAGGAATATTTTTATAGAGGTTATGCTGCCTGATATTTCGGCATACTTCAAATCCGTCCATTCCCGGCAGCATGACATCAAGCAGTACCAGATCAAAGCTTTTCCGAGAAAGCTGCTCAAGTCCATCTTCACCGGAGCTTGAAAGAAGGCATTTATTGCCAGCCCGTTCAAGGTTATATTCCAGAAGTTTCGCAAGGTTCTGGTCATCCTCTATAACAAGAAGCATTGGATCCGGCATAGATAGTATGGTTATAAATTATAGAACCAGAATGTAGCTTTACATCTAAGTGTTATTCCTCTAAGGTATAGTTTGAGTATAACCATTTTTCATAAAGAGGTCAGCGCGAGTTTTCTGTGGATGTGATTTTTTCTATTCTTTAACATATCCGTAACAATATATCCTTGTCTATTGATGTAAATTTGGCCGATTATGTTAGAGCAGTTACCTGTTCCCCTGAATGATTGAATGAGATAGTTATTTAGTCTCTCTATTGGCGGATGAGAAGAAAGAGTAGAGTCTGGTCGGGTAGAATCGACCATGAAATAGGTATATTCGCCATTATTATGACCTTTTTTTCGAGAGTTCTGTTGATAATGGATTGTTTTTTGTGACCATGGTAGAAAAGAACTTAAAAAAACCCCTGCCTTATTTTTGGGACCTTGTCGCCTTTGCGCTTGTAATGGGGCTCATTACCCTTTTGGCATGGGGAAGCCGTCAGATGGCAGTGCCTTACATTCCGGGTGATCAGATACCTCTTTCCCTCGATCCGGTAAATCTTCCCTTGTACGCACTGCGTACTGTTCTCAGGATGGTGGCAGCACTTTTGTTCTCTTTTGTGTTTACCTTCATCTATGCAACATTAGCAGCCAAAAGCAGACGGGCAGAGAGCATTCTTGTACCACTGCTCGACATCCTTCAATCAGTACCGATCCTTGGGTTTCTCTCCATAACTGTCACCGGGTTTATCGCCCTCTTTCCCGGAAACCTTCTCGGCGTTGAGATGGCCGCCATATTTGCCATCTTCACCTCCCAGGCATGGAATATGGCCTTCAGTTTTTACCAGTCGCTGAAAACTGTTCCAAAGGAACTTCAGGAAGCTTCTAACCTTTTTGGTCTCTCATCCTGGCAAAAGTTCTGGAAACTTGAGGCCCCTTTTGCCACACCGAACCTGATCTGGAATACAATGATGTCAGTTTCAGGCGGCTGGTTTTTCGTTGTAGCTTCGGAGGCCATCACTGTTGGTAAAACTGCTGTTACTCTTCCCGGCATTGGTTCCTATGTGGCTCAGGCTATCCAGAGCAAAAACCTTGCTGCAATCGGTTATGCGCTTCTCACCATGCTGATTGTCATTCTTGTATACGATCAACTCCTGTTTCGTCCGTTGGTGGCATGGGCCGAAAAGTTCAAGTTTGAGCTGACCGAAAGTCAGGATGCAGCTGAATCATGGATTTTAACCCTGTTTCAACGTGCTCACGTACTCCGTAACCTTGTAAAAGGAATCAGTAACGAATGGGTCATACTCGTCGAGCGACTTCCGAAGCTTCCGCGCCGTTCCATGAAGTTCACAGAAACTTCCTCACTGGTGATAAAAATACAGGGATTTACATGGTATGGGATCCTGATCGGCGCCATGACTGTCGGAGCATGGATGCTCTTGAGCTTCGTCATGAGCGGGGTGAATCATACCGAAATTTTCAAGGTTTTCATGCTGGGTCTTATAACACTCACCCGTGTCATGGTGTTACTGCTCCTTGCAAGCCTTTTGTGGGTTCCGCTTGGAGTTATCATTGGTCTCAATCCTCGACTCGCTACAAAGGTGCAGCCTCTTGCGCAGTTTCTGGCAGCCTTTCCGGCAAACCTGTTTTTCCCTGTCGCGGTATTCTTCCTGGTTAGATATCGTCTTTCACCCGAAATATGGACAGCCCCGCTTATGATCCTCGGTACCCAGTGGTATATCCTGTTCAACGTTATCGCCGGAGCATCAGCCATTCCAACTGATCTGCGCGAAGCGGCAAAAAACCTTGGACTTTCAGGATGGCGGCTATGGAAACACCTGCTGCTTCCAGGCATCATACCCTCACTTATCACCGGTTTGATTACTGCTTCAGGAGGTACCTGGAACGCCAGTATTGTTGCGGAGGTTGTCAGTTGGGGCAGTACAACAATTACCGCCACCGGTCTCGGTTCCTACATTGCCCAGTGGACTGAAAAAGGCGACTATCCGCATATTGTTCTTGGTATTGCTGTCATGAGCCTCTACGTTGTATTTTTCAACCGTTTCTTCTGGAAGCGGCTTTATAACATGTCCCAGACCCGTTTTCGTCTGGATTAGATTCATACTTATGAAAACACTGCATCCTCAGAATGATCTGCTGCATCTGAAGAATATCGGCAAATCATTCAAAAAGTCCGGGGGAGAAGAGCATCTCGTTCTTGATGGAGTAAACCTCACCATCAAAGAGGGGGAGATCGTTGCACTCCTTGGACGGTCAGGTTCGGGCAAGTCAACTCTGCTTCGAATCATTTCCGGCCTTGCCCGTCCGGGAACCGGTGAAGTGTTATACTCCGGTAAACCGGTTACCGGTCCGGTAAAAGGGCTTGCCATGGTTTTTCAGACGTTTGCCCTTTTCCCCTGGTTTACCGTCCTTGAAAATGTTGAACTCGGTCTCGATGCCATGGGGGTGCATAAAGAAGAACGACGAAGGCGCGCTCTCGCTGCAATTGACCTCATCGGCCTTGACGGTTTTGAATCGGCCTACCCTAAGGAACTTTCCGGCGGGATGCGACAGCGGGTAGGGTTTGCCCGTGCGCTTGTTGTTGAACCGACACTTCTCCTGATGGACGAAGCCTTTTCAGCCCTCGACGTTCTCACTGCCGAAACGCTCCGCACCGATCTGATTGAACTTTGGCTGGAGCGGCGTATTCCCACCAAAGGGATTCTTCTTGTATCCCATAATATTGAGGAAGCAGTTCTTCTTGCCGATCGTATTGTCATTCTTGGTACCAATCCAGGGAGAATTCTCTCGGAAATCAAAATTTCCATTGAACATCCGCGCGATCGTGAAGCTCCCGAATTCCGGAAACTCGTCGATCGCGTCTATGAACTCATGACTAAACGTCCCCGCAGTGCTGCAAGTAAAGTCGAAGCCGTTCCCTTGTCCTATCGGTTACCCAGTGCCTCCATCAATCAACTTGCAGGGTTCATGGAAGCATTGGCCGCAGAGCCCTATAATGGAAAAGCTGATCTTCCCGAACTGGCCGATCAGATGGGATTTGACGTCGAAGAGCTCTTTCCGCTGCTCGAAGCCCTTGAAATCCTTTCTTTCGCTCGTACCGAGGGAGGCGACGTTGAACTGACCCTTTCAGGGAAAAGCTACGTGGATGCCGACATCCTGCAGCGCAAGGTGATTTTTGCAGAACATCTCATCCGCCATGTTGCCTTAGTGGCCCATGTTCGTCACGTTATTGATGATCGCCCCGGTAATCGTGCACCTGAGGACCGCTTTCTTCGGGAGCTCGAAGATTTCTTCAGCGAAGAAGAGGCCGAAAGAGTGCTGCAGGTTGCTATTGAGTGGGGCCGTTATGCCGAACATTTTGCTTATGAGGAGGGTTCGGGTATCCTGAGTTTCGAAAACCCGGCAAGCTCCCTGTCAGCTCCATAGGGCATACAAGTCCGCTCACCGGTTGAGCAGCTTCTTTATCAGTTCAAGCAGTTCACTCTTGTTGATTGGCTTGGTGATGAAACCGTCGCATCCGGCCTTTTCAGCTTTTTCCCGCTCTTCCAGTGAACAATACGCCGTTTGTCCGATAACCGGCAGTTCAGGACGGAGCTGCTTGATCCGGCAAGTTGCATCATAACCGTTTATCACCGGCATATTGATGTCCATAAGGACAAGATTGATTTCCGGATGATTTGCCGTCAGCTCTACGGCAGCCAGGCCGTTATCGGCCGATATGACGGTCATGTTTTCCTTGTTCAGAATCGCTTTCATCAACAGAGCGCTCACCATGTCATCTTCAGCCAGAAGAACTGTTATTCCTGCTGCAGCTTTTGCCTGTTCCTCTGTAATTGGTGAATGTAGCGTGTCTGGTGGATTATAGGGCAGCGTGAAAAAGAACCTGCTTCCCTTGCCCTCTTCCGATTCGACACCGATAGTGCCGCCAAGCAGTGAAGTCAATGATTTCGCAATGTTCAGTCCCAGACCGGCCCCTTCGCTGTCCCCGATTGCGCGGTTATCAACCTGATGGAATCGATCGAAAATCTTCTCTTGCATAGCTTCAGGAATCCCGCATCCTGAATCAGCACAATAAAGCTCAAGCATGTTCTCCTTTCTGGCATAACCGATATGTATGCCTCCGGAATTTGTGAACTTCAGTGCATTATGGATGATGTTTGTCAATATCTGACCTACTCTTAAGCCATCGGTTTCAATGACGCTTTCACTGTCCGAAAGTTCTGTCGTACAGTCAAAATACAACCCCTTTTTTTTCGTTTGGACCTCGAAAAAAGCATGAAGATCCCGAAGAAGCTTGTTGATCGTTGTTTGAGTGAACTGCAGTTTTATCTGCTCGGCCTCAATGCGTGAAATATCGATGAGATCGTTGACAAGATGCAGCAGGCGCTCGCTTCCTTGATGGATAAGATCGATATATTTTGAGAGTTCATCTTTGGTGCATTCGGGCTCTTTCAGCAGTTTCGATAAGCCCATTATGCCATGTATCGGAGACCGTAATTCGTGGCTGACATTGCTGAGAAACGTTGATATTATACGGTTCTCATCCATTTTAGCATGTTTGCGCTCCGTAATATCCGACAGAATAACCCGGCATTCATAAGAAATGTCACTCATGACAGCATCAATCCGAAAGCAATGACAAGGAGGAGAGTGTTCGAGTATATCCGTAACAGAAGGTAAAAGAATAACCTCACAATGTGCGGGCACTCTCCTGATGAAAACATTATCAAGCAATGAATCAATGGCATGATAGTCTTCAGCCGCAGCAAATGTTTTGAATTGAATGCCTTGCAGCAACCGGTATTCTGCCCCGAACATTCTCTTTGCGGTCAGGTTCGCCTCTATAATTCTGCCGTCACGGGTAAGAGTGAGATAGCCTAAAGGGGCAGAGTAATAAAGCTCGGTATACCGGGAGAGACTCTCCTCCAGCTCCTTTAGCTGATGCTCAAGCTCGGTCTGGTGAAGAGAGAGCTCCTGGATTATCCGGAACATTACCTCCGGCGTAAGGTGAATATTCTCTTTGCTCATTTCATCGAGCTGCGATTTCATCATGGGGGGAGCATTTGTATTGTTACAACGCAAAATGAAAAACCAACTCGCACAAAATTATTATAACAATGCTTACGGGCGAAGGCCGCAGCAGCCTCTATAGGAGGAATGAAGAAAAATCTCTTTAGGATCGGGGTCTGAAAAAAGGACAAAAAAATAACAGTATTTACTTGCTACTATAATACTTTTTTTTCCCATAAAAACAAATTTTTCCGGATTGTCAGGGGATACTGCGTCATAAAGCGCCTTGCAGATCCTCGCGGCAAGACAAGGTATAACGGCCGTCATAAAAAAATGTTTAATCAACGATGATCTGTCATTGATGTGCAGGGGATTTCCTGCAAGGATTTTTCCTTGACAAACGATCTTGATTTTTCAGCAATGGCGGCAGATTCTAATTGAAATGCTTCATTGCTGTTATTAAACTTTTTCATCATTGACAATAAGACCTCATACATTGCTGTCTCCGAATCGTAGGTGTATCCGCCTCCTATGATATCAACAATTTCAGCAGGTCCGGCCACAGTATAGACAATCGGCACACAACCGCATAGCGTCGCTTCTAAAACGGTTATTCCGAAATGTTCAAAATTTTCAGGGCGCCTTGACTCGTTCTGACCTAATCCAGCCGCATGAAGGTAAAAGGCTGATTTTTGAAATAACCTGTCCAGTTTATCTCTGTGTATGTTTGGGAGTATTTCAATATTCAATCCAGTTGCCTCAGAAACAATCTGATTATAATAGGCTGTTTGAGATTCACTGCCCATTTCAAGTCCACCTGCGATGAAAAGTTTCCATTCGTTCATTTCAGGATTATCAGCGACGACTTTCTTGAATATCTGTACTATTTGCAACTGGTTTTTGCAGTGCCCCCCCTTGAAAAAACGACCTACAGAAAGAATGGTTTTATCTTTATTGCCTACGTTAACGTCCATTTTGTAACGTAGCATTCTTATCGGATAGACGATATCACCCTTTATGTTTTTTCCCCAGAATTTATAAGCCCATTTTTTTGTGTATTCCGAGTTGAATAAAAAAAAATAGGAGGTTAAAAGAGCTTTACTCAAATTTCTGTGCGGAAAATTTACAATATATAACGATATGTTGGCGAGGCTGTTAAGGTTTGATTTGTGGCACGCATTAATAAAGATATCAAACGACTTGGTGTGTGATGTATTGAAATCATGCATAATTAATTTTTTGCATGATGATAAATTAATTTGAAAATGATTTTCTATATCATATAAATCAAAGTCTGTTTCAGCAATTAAATATACGCTGCCCTTTTTTTCCAGTTCTGATACAAATGAAAGTGCATGGCATTCACCGCCACCCTTGAAACTCCAGGAATCATTATAGATGCCAATTTTCTTTGATGTTTCTGAACTGGATACATCGCCATTGAGAAGAACAACATCAAGTTCTTGAGTTGTTATTGCCGATTTAAATGCCTTCCTTTTAACGGATTTAATTCTTTTTTTTATGGAATTCCCTGTTTTTTTTATCAACCTTTTTATATGCCATATCAAGGTGCTGATCTCTCTTTCACGGGTTTTTAATGTCGCAACAAGATCCGGCGCATATACGCTATTGTTACGTTGAGGCGGGCCGGGGTGCAGTTTAATAAGGCATGTCATCAGTCACAGATTTCATTGTTGCCGCAATTTCAAGAGGTTTAACGATTATAGCATGAAATTTACCATGTCAGGCGGAGACATTGTAACGTATAATAAAAAAAAGCCTTTCATCACGAAGTCCTTTCAGTACAAAAATACCGGCATAGTCAATATTTATGAACAGCAATGTCCTGTTGTGTGAAAACCATGAAGCTGTGAGGGTCATCCCATGATTATCAGTGCAAGCAGAAGAAGCGATATACCGGCTTTTTATGGCGACTGGCTTCTCCATCGTCTGCAGGCTGGAGAGGTGCTTGTGCGCAATCCCATGCAGTCTAAACAGGTTAGCAGGATCTCGCTCTCTCCTGACCAGGTTGAGGCCATTGTTTTCTGGACAAAAAATCCTGCAAACTTTCTTCCCCGGCTGCCGGAGATTGATCGCCTGGGATATGACTACTATTTTCTCTTTACGCTAACGCCCTACGATGCTGCGCTTGAACCCGGAGTCGAGGATAAACATAGCATCATTGAGATTTTCCGGCGGCTTTCTCGTCTTATCGGGCCGGAAAAAGTTGTATGGCGCTACGATCCTGTTATTCTGACGGATGTTTATACTCCAGCCTGGCACGCGGCCTCGTTTCACAAACTTGCCAAAGAACTCTCCGGTTATACTGAACGCTGTATCATCAGTTTTTTTGATGAATACCGCAAGCTCAGGATCCGGATGAGCAATATCTGCTACACTATGCCCGACAAGGTGCTGATGGCGGAAATCGCAGAAAGGTTTGCCGATTCAGCAGGCCGGACCGGTATTGCACTGTACACTTGCAGCCAGGATATAGACCTTTCTCAATGTGGCATCATGCACAGCCGCTGTATCGACAGTGATCTTGTCGGTCGCATTACCGGGAGGCCGATAACAGGTGCAAAAAAAGACAGTAAACAACGAAAAAACTGCGGTTGTGTCGAGAGCCGCGATATCGGCAGCTACAACACCTGCACGCACGGCTGCCTTTACTGTTATGCGGTTACCTCCCATGCAAAAGCATGCACGGCCCGTCAGACTTTCGATCCAGACTCACCCATGCTCTGTGACACCCTGAAAGGAGATGAAACTATCACCAACACCCGTCAATAATCTTTTTACAGCTCTCCCTGTTGTCCTTTTAGTCCCGTTCTACTTTGGTCTCAACGCCTCCACCGGATTGAGATTTGCTGCTTTCCATGCAGGAAAGAGCCCGAATGTCATACCGATGGCAGAGCAGACCATCATGGAGACGCTTATCCATATCCAGGGAAATATTGGAGGGAGATTGAATTGCAACGCAACGATATTGCCCGCCACAATACCGACCACAATACCGATAACGCCTCCTGCTATTGAGAGAAAAATCGACTCAAACAGAAACTGGCGAAGAATGCTTCTTTTGGGTGCCCCGATTGATTTTCTGATGCCGATCTCTCTTGTCCGTTCAGTCACGCTGACCAGCATGATATTCATGATGCCGACACCCGCTGTCAGAAGGGCCATAAAGCTGATAATGAAGGCGCCGGTACTTATGGCACGCTGTATATCTCTGAACGAGTCAATGAGTGATTCGTTTGTTCTGATTTCGAAATCGTTTATATCCTTTACGGTCAAACCCCTTGCAAGCCTCATGGCCCCGATTGCCCGGTCAATGGCAAGCGGATAGTCTTTTTGTGTAAGAGCCTCAACCGTGATGCTCACGCTGCTCTTTTCGTTGATATGATCAAGATAGCGGGTAATGGGAATGAGTATGAAATTATCCTGGCTTTGTCCGAATGCGGCCCCTTTTTTATCAAAAACGCCAGTAACGATATAGACCTCTCCGTTGACCTTAATGAATTTGTTCTGCGGGTTCTCACCTGACCCAAAGAGTGTCGCCGCGAGCTCGCTGCCCAGTACCGCGGTGTTTCTTGCTGATTTGATATCGTTTTGTGTGAGATTGCGGCCATTCACAACATTGTAGCCGTTGGATGCAGAAAAGTTTTCATCACCGCCGGTCAACATTACATCGGGATTGGTAGTGCGATTGGCATACTTTGCCAGATTGGCCTGACTGGAGATGGTGAAGCCGATATTGCGGGCGTATGTTTCCATGCTTTTTTTAAAGAACAGTGCCTGCGGATAGGTGATATCCTTTCTGTTTGCATAGATGTTTCGTTTATGACCGCTGCCGAAGACTGTGGCAGGATTTTTTTGAATCTGGAAGGTGTTGGCCCCAAGGCTGGTAAGGCCCGATTCAACGCTTTTATCAACGGCATCAAGCGCTGTCATGACGGCTATGATCGAAAAGACACCAACAGCAACACCCATAATGGTAAGCCATGAGCGGAGCCTGTTGACACTCAGAGAGTAAATCGCCTGGATGACGGTTTCACGCAGCAGCATAACCCCTCCTATTCATAACGAAGTGAGTCTGCAGGGTCGAGCTTCGAAGCCGTAACGGCAGGAGCAAGACCTGAGATAATACCGGTAATCACTGAAACGGCAAGACTTGCCAGAACAAGATCAAGGGAGAACTGTATCGGAAAATCAGGTGCAATTTTTTCAATGGCAAAGGTAATCAGCAGCGCAGTACAGAGGCCGGTAAATCCTCCGATAAGGCAGATCATCACCGATTCAATAAGAAATTGCAGGAGAATGGTCTGTCGCCTGGCTCCGAGTGCTTTACGAAGTCCGATCTCTTTTGTGCGCTCCTTTACACTGACGAAGGTAATGTTCATGATACCGATAGCTCCGACAAAAAGCGACATGCCGGTAATGAAGATACCTGCGATTGCAATTCCGTTTTTTATTGGGTCAAGCTGGCTTTTGAAGGCTCTCTGTTCATTGATCGAAAAATCTTCCTCCTTTCCTGCCGGAATCCTGCGGATTCTTCTCATCAGACCGAGCAACTCCTCCTTCGCTTCTGTTACATGTGTCTGCTCTTTTATTTTCACCCTGATTGTTGTAAACATTTTTTTGCCGTAGATCTTTTCAAAAGCTCCGAGCGGCATGATGATTTGATTGTCAAAACTGAAGAGCCCGAGGAACTTTCCCTGTTTTCTGAATATGCCGATAATGCGGCATTTGCCGTTTTTCAGCTGAATGGTTTTGTCCAGAGCAGGTTCATTTGGAAAGAGACCAGTGGCAATATCATCGCCGATAACGCAGACCATTGCGCTGCTGGCAGATTCAGCAGGTGTAAAGAACCTGCCCATAGTGAGTCCGCCTGAAGCTGTCTGCAGGTACTCATGGTTGGTTCCGAGAGAAAAGACCTGCTCAAGGATTCGATCCCTGTATTTTGCCGATGCCTGATAGGTAGACATCTGAGGAACCGCAAGGAGAAGTTCAGAGAGAGGGTTGCTCGAAACAATTCTGTTGATCTGATCGGCATACTCTGTTTTCAGATCCGGACGGTTTCTGTAAAGCCACCATTGCCCCATTGTGCTCCATGATGACTTCTGGACGTAAATGACATCGTACCCGAGCATGGCAAGGCTTTTATCAAATCCCCGGTCGATACCGTTGATGGCTGTGCCCATCATTGTAATGGCAACAATACCAATGATGACACCGAGCGCAGTTAGAAACGAACGTATCTTATTTGCCTTGATCTGGAAAAGAGCCATTTTCAGGCTTTCTGTAGTTTCATAGCGAAACTGTCGGTAGCTACTCTTCATCACCTGGTGTCGCTTTCGATTTTTCCATCCCTGAGACGGATGACGCGTCGAGTGTAACGGGCAATATCCTCTTCATGGGTAATCAGTATAATGGTATTTCCTGCATCGGAAAGCGCTCCGAAGATATCCATGATATCGTGACTGGTCGCGGTGTCAAGGTTTCCCGTAGGTTCGTCGGCAAGAATGATTGAAGGCTTGTTAATCAGTGCCCTTGCTATGGCGACTCTTTGAATCTGCCCTCCGGAGAGCTCTGCAGGTTTGTGGGTAATCCGGTCACCGAGACCAACGTTCACAAGTGCATCCGCTGCCCTCTGTTCTCGTTCTTCAGGCGGTACACCCGCATAGATCAAAGGCAGTTCGACATTACGAAGGCAGTTGAGGCGCGGGAGAAGGTTGAAGGTCTGAAAAACAAAACCGATCTCCTTGTTTCTGATACGGGCCAGTTCATCATCGTCCATGTCAGCAACATGCTGACCGTTAAGCTCATAAATACCTGAAGTTGGCGTATCAAGACAGCCGATAATATTCATAAGTGTCGACTTGCCACTGCCTGATGGGCCCATGATAGCAGCATAGTCGTTGCGCATGAAATCAAGGTTGATCGAGTCGAGTGCCCGCACCTCCTGTTCGCCCATGGTGTAGAATTTACAGAGCGACTGCATGATGATGATAGCCGGTGACGGCATGACGGCACTAATGTTGCTGCTCTTTGACAAGGCTTCCTTCTTTAAGCTGGCTTGTAATGGCTGTGTAGCTTCCTGAAACAACCTCTTCTCCTTTTGTAACTCCTTCTGTGATGATAATATGGGTATTGTCTGTTGTTCCGGTTTTGACAGGTCGGAATGATGCTTTACCTGTCTTGATGACAAATACTCCCTGCTGGCTGTCGGGCGCTTTGGTTTTAGCCGCTATGGTGAGTGACTTTTCAGGCAATTCGTTCTCTTGAGATGTGAACCGGCTTCTGATGGTCACACTTTGAATTGGTACCACAAGGGCGTTTTTAACCCGTTGTGATTCAATATCTGCTGTAGCGCTCATGCCAGGTTTAAGCAGGCGGTCATGGTTGAAGATGTGAATCTTGACCGAAAAATTAGTGACCTCTTCCTGTGTTCCGGTTGCTTTCGAGATGGCTGAATTCGATATTTCATGCACCACTCCCTGGAATATTCGGTCGCCGAAAGCATCGACTTTTATGGAAACAGGATTGCCGGGTTTTACATTGATGATATCGTTTTCATTAACCTCAACTTTGACCTGCATACTGTCAAGGTTTGCAAGCCGCAGGACTTCGGTACCCGGGAACTGACCAGTGCCCACAACACGTTCACCAAGCTTGTTGTTCAAAACGATGATGGAGCCGCTGATTGGAGCCAGCACCACGGTCTTTTTCAGACGATCCTGATTTGAAACAAGCATGCTCTTGTTCTGTTCTATTGTATGAAGTGAGGACTGGTAGACGGCCCGGGCAGCTTCGGCATTAGTTTTGGATGCAAGGTAATCGGATTCAGAAATGAGTTTGTCTTTGAACAGAATCGAGGCCTTGCGGAAATCATCTTCCGATTTGATCTTTTTTGATTGTGACTCAAGGCTTTGCGATTTTGCTGAATTAAGCTGGGCAAGACTCTGTTCCACCTGATTAATGTAGATGTCTGGCTGAATTTTAAGCAGCAGATCACCTTTTTTTACAATCTGTCCATCCTGTATGGGCAATTCGATAATTTCACCAGAGACATCAGGTGAAATGGCAATGACAAGGACAGGCTCTATTTTTCCCGTTGCGGTAACAATATGCACAACCTCTTTTACTGAAACCTTTTCGGTTGTCACCTCGATTGGCTTTTCCCGGAGTGTTATGAACGAAAAGATTGCTCCTCCGGCAATGAGAATTGCAGCAAGGGTAACCAATATCGATTTGCGGTTCAGCAGTGATTTTTTTTTGCTCATGGATGGCTTGCTTGGATCTGGTTACTATGGTATGGCTATGGTGCCTGTCGCAAAATCAAGAATGCTCTTTTGAAGCGCCAGATTATAGATGGCCTGAGAAAGATTGGAACGGGCGTTGAAGAAAGAAGCCCTTGCCGAGCTGAGTTCAACAAAGCCGGTTGCTCCGATTTCATATTTTTTCTTGATGTCTTCAAATGCCGAGCTTGAAGCTGTAAGGCTGACCTTGGATTTTTCGATTTGCATTAATGCGGAAGCATAGTCATTTGCTGCAAGTTGAAGGTCAAGGACGATATTGTTTTTCAGATCATCATAATCAAGCTTTTGGTTGAAATGGTTTATTTTAGCCGATTCAACATTGTAGCGTGTTTGAAATCCGTCAAAAATCGACCAGCTGAGATTGAGTGCCACCGAGTATCCTATTGAGTTTCCGAGCTGATCTGAAAGAGGAGGATAATAATATTCCGTGCTGTACCCGTCGTAGTTCTGGCGCAGGTACCCGGTCCCGCCGGAGCTTGTGCTGACATTAAGATCCAGATGTGGATACCAACCTCCCCTGGATTGAGTTATCTGCCATCGTGCAGCTTGTGTGTCCTTCTCCTTGCTTTTCAGGTCGCTTCGCCGTTCAAGGGCGATGGCGACAAGAGTATCGATATCGGGTTTCAGTAAACGTGCAGCGTTCAGTTCGTTTGAAACAGGTTCGAGAACAAGTTGAGTCAGAGGATCGATTTGCAGGCGGCGCAGCAAATCGAGCATACTGCGTTGCATTCGTGTTTCTGCCTGAATGACGCTGAGGCTGCTTTCTGCAGCGGCAGCCTGCTGCTGGTAGAGATCGGTCCTGGATTTCAGGCCGATTTGAAATTGCCTGTCAGTAAGGGTCAGCTGATCTTTAACCGAGAGAAGGTTTTCCCGGGCAATTTCAAGGAGTTCCTGGTTCAGCAGAACCTGGTAGTAATTCTGGGTAACATCGTAGACTATGGACTCCAGCGCCCGTGAAAGAGTGTATCCGGCTGCTTGTTCTTTATTGAGAGCTGATTGCAGAGATGCATAATCACTGAACCCGTTGAAAAGATTCAGGGAGGTAGTAAGGGTTAGATTAATCGAGCTGTTCTCTGATTTTACTTTGCTTGGCGGAAGGGAAGGATCGTATTGAACATAGGTTTTGCTGAGCGAATAAGGCGTATAAGAGGGCGAAAACGAAAGCTTTGGAAGAAATTTACCATAATTTCTCAGGACATCAGCACCCTGCAACGTAAGGGTATATTTCGCTTTTTTGACTGAAGTGGCATTGTTCACCGCTATCTCTATGCAGTTGGCCAGAGAGAGCTTTTTTCCCTTTACTTCGGTAGCCATGCCGGATAAAGGGTGCGCAATAAACAACGCGATTATGCAGAAAGACAGAAAAAGCCTTACAACCAAAATACTGTGTGTTAACCGTTAAAATTGTCCATTGTTGCTTATAATATAACGACTTCTATACGTTAAGAGAGGTTAAATCGTTCCCTTGCACTGATGCTTGTCTCTGCTTGTACGGTTTCAAAGCAGATTCAGGAGCGAATCAATCTCTTTTTTATAATGTTCGGCCTTGTCCGGTTTCAGCTGAATGAGAACCGTATAGATTTTTATAGCTTTTTTGTAGGCTCCTTGCGCTGTGAAAAGGCAGGCAAGGCTCTCTGTGGGAACTGCAATGGCAGTATCGTCTGAAAACGGTTGCTTTTGTTCAAGGATGGAGGTCGGGTCCGAGTTTTCCGTTGTTTGTACCGGATTAAATGTCATGAGTGCCGCCGTCAGCTTTTCAAGTTCATCGGAAATGGGGTCGAACATGGATGATGGAGTACTGTTTTTATCTCCATTTCCTGAAGCTTGAAGGAAGATGAGCTCTTTCCATGCAACCTGGTTAGCCGGCGCAATGGCGCAGCATTTCCTTAAATGTTCTCCGGCAAGTGCGTGGTTGCTCAGACCCTGGAGAGCTTTTGCATACAGCAGATGAAAAAGATACGAGTCTGAAAAATGGTCGGAAAATGGCTTGAGTTTGTCAATACCCGACTGAAAATTATTTCTTGACAGGTCAAGTGAAACCTCCGCAAAAAAAAGATGCGGATTACTGATCATGTCAGTATCATCTCCTTGAGCGGCATCAGTAGGTATAAAGGTCATGATTGCAGGCCATTAGCGTTGCATGGGATGCTGTTTTCAAGGGCGAGCTGGAGCAGTTTCTCTGCAAGTTCCCGAAAACGTATGCCGGTTGCTTCCATGAGTCTGGGAAACATGCTGATATCGGTGAAACCGGGAATGGTGTTCACTTCGTTGAGAACGATGTTACCAGTGTGTTCATCAACAAAAAAATCAATTCTTGACATGCCCCTGCATCCAAGGGCCTTGTATACCTTAAGAGCTTCAGCTTGTACCTTTTTTTGCAGGCTTTCGGGAATTCGGGCAGGAATAAAGAGTTTTGCCGTGTTATGGATGTATTTGTCCTGGTAGTCGTAAAAGTCGCCGCCAGGTTCAATTTCTCCGCATATTGAAACCTGCGGCAGCTCATTACCGAGTATGGCAACTTCTATCTCCCGTCCTGTAATAGCTTTTTCGACAAGTACTTTTGCATCAAGAGAGCATGCGTTTTCAAGAGCTTGAGGCAGTTCATCGGCCCTATGTACTTTTGATATTCCTACCGAAGAACCGAGATTTGCCGGTTTGACGAAAAAAGGGTAATCGAACTGTCTTTTGATGATTTCACAAATCCCTTCAGGGTTCGCGCGGTAATCTGTGCTGAAAAGGGTAATGGAAGGCGCTACAACAAGACCGGCATCTGCCGCACACAGTTTGGTGAGCGCCTTGTCCATGGTGAGTGCAGAGGCGAGAACTCCGCACCCGGTATATGGTATGCCGCAGGTATCAAGAAAACCCTGTATGCGACCGTCTTCTCCATAAGAGCCGTGGAGTGCCAGAAAGGCAACATCAATACCTGCCGACTTGAAATCAAGGTCAAATGGCTTTTGAGAGGCCGCTTGCACCATGTTTCCAATCGTTATGAACACTGCTTCAGGCGATGAAACTCTCAAAAGAGTCGACAGATCAAGGTTCAGGATGTCACAGGCGATGCCTTCACAGAGCCAGATGCCTTCACGGGTGATATAGACAGGAATGACCCTGTATTGATCAGTGCTGATGTTTGCTGCTATTGACTTTGCAGAGATGATTGATATTTCGTGTTCAGCTGACCGGCCTCCGAAAATGAGAGCAACAGTTGTAAGTGACATGAGTGCTTAAGTGACGGTTAATGATGGTAAGCAGTTATTAATGAAAAAGGTGCTGATGTTCGACAGCGATGCATCGGTTTTCCACAACAAGAAGTCCCGCGTTTTTTGCTTTCTTTGCGGCTTCTTCATTGGTGATGCCACTCTGCATCCAGATAACTTTCGCCCCGATGGCAATGGCTTCCTCAACAATCGGAGGTACGTCAGCAGATTTTCGGAAAATAGTGACAATTTCAATTGTTTTGCTCTGCTGAGGCGGTATTGAAGAGAGCGAAGGGAAACAGGGAAAACCAAAAACCTCCTGAAGAGTGGGATTGACCGGAAAAACGGTTAACCCCTCTTGTAACAGATAACGGGCAACACTGTTGCTTGGACGTTCGGGCTTTTCCGATATTCCGACAACTGCAATAGTGTGGAATGACGCAAGGATATGCTGTATAACCGTTGTATCCATTTAACCCTTTATGAGGTCGCAGTGATTATCAATGTTTATTTTTTCGCAAAATACCCGTATCGCACGACACAAACAATGTAACAGGCAAAAATAATCAGAAAATGAGGTTTCTGTCTCTCAGTAGAGTTTAAATTTCCGTAATTGATATGATACGTTCTCTTCCTTTGTTGAGATATCCTTTTCAGCTATCTTAGCTTTTTATAGGTTTTGGCTTTTACAGTATTCGTGAGGATTTGAGTTGTGAATGCTCTTTTTTCTAAGGTTTATTACGTCGATACCGGCTTTGCTGCCGGTGAAGAGAATATGGAGTTTGACCGGCGGCTGATGGCATCATTTCTTGATGGCCGGTTTCAGCAGCGGTATGGACAGCAGAGCTGTTTATGGCGCTTCTACGCCTGGCGGCCATATGCGGTTACCATAGGGTACAATCAGGACTCTTCTGAAATTGATGCTGTAAAATGCCGACAGGCCGGTGTTGATATTGTAAGAAGACCGACCGGTGGACGGGCGGTTTTTCATGCCGATGAATTTACCTACAGTTTTTTTTCTGACTCTTCGGAGCCGAATGCTGTGCTTTACAGGATGGTTCATGAGGTGATTCGCCAGGCTCTTGAACAGCTGGATATACAAGCGGAGTTTTGCCGTTCTACTCTTCAGAGGCCTCAGGGAGTGCCGGCTTCAGGCAGTGTCAGTTGCTTTACGGCATCGGCCAGATATGAATTGCAGGTTGAGGGGCGGAAATTGGTCGGATCGGCACAGCGCAAGACCAGAAATGTTCTTTTGCAGCATGGTTCGCTTCCCCTCTCTGAATGCCACAAGGATTTAAGTCGATTTATTGCGTTTTCTGAAAGGGATGGTCTTGATGATATCCTGGGTGAAATGGAACGCAAAACCATCTCTCTCAAAGAGATTCTTGGTTACATTCCACAGTACGATCATCTGGCGGATATTATGCGCAAAACTCTGAAAAACCTCTCAGGTACTGACGTTGAGGAACTGCATCCGTTGCAGCTGTATGATATTCTCGAAGGTCATGAATATTCAATCCATTAAGTAGAAATCACTATGAACAGAAGCGCTCAGCAAAAAGCTGCTCATGTTACGACAAGAAGGCTGCTCGACATGAAACAGGGCGGCGAAAAGATATCGGTACTGACCGCCTACGATTATACAATGGCAAGGATTCTGGATCGTGCGGGGATTGATGTTATTCTTGTCGGCGATTCAGCAAGCAATGTTTTTTCCGGTCACAGCACAACCCTGCCGATTACGATTGACGAGATGATCTATCATGCCAAAGCAGTGGTCAGGGGCGTGCAGGACGAGAGCAACAGAGCTATGGTCGTTATTGACATGCCATTCATGAGCTATCAGCTATCCGGGGAGGAGGCGCTGCGTAATGCCGGAAAGATCATGAAGGAGCATGAATGCGATGCCGTAAAGCTCGAAGGGGGACGGGTCATTGCTGATACGGTCAAAAGGATCACCGATGTCGGCATTCCTGTTATGGGTCATCTGGGTCTGATGCCGCAGTCTATTTATAAGTACGGAAGTTACAAGGTAAGAGCCCGTGAAGGGATGGAAGCCGAACAGCTTCTCGAAGACGCGCGGATTCTTGAAGAAGCGGGAGCATTTGCGGTAGTGCTCGAAAAAATCCCGTCTGCCCTCGCTTTAGAAGTTACGCGGTCACTGACCATTCCCACTATCGGTATCGGAGCCGGTGCCGAATGTGATGGCCAGGTCCTTGTTATTAATGACATTCTTGGGCTGAATCGGGAATTTCATCCGCGTTTCGTCCGGCAATATGCTGATGTAAACACTCTTATTGAAAATGTCGTTCGTCACTACATTCACGATGTCAGGGAAAAAGACTTTCCTTCAGCCGATGAAAGTTACTGAGGGTTGCAGCTCTTCTTTTTTCCGTTTAATAACTTCCTGAAAAGATTGTACTTTTCAAAATCATACCCCAAATTGGTACTCATGTGCCTTTCCGGATAATTTTATTCAGAAGATCTATATTTTTCTACATGGATGATACTGGCAAAAAAAAGGCTCCAAAACGCTATCCTCCGTTTTTAAAAAACAGTTCACAGGATCGCCCCCAATTATTTTCGTTTGTATCACGTTCATTTGTTCCTTCTGTTTTTACCGTGATGAACATGGTTTCCGGCTATATCGCAATTGTTATGGCTGGCGAGGGAAGTTTTATGACGGCATGCTGGTTTATTATTCTTGCAGCTTTTTTTGATACCCTGGATGGTTTCGTAGCCAGAATGACGAATGGAATTTCGGATTTCGGCTTTGAGCTTGACTCTCTTTCTGATCTTGTCTCTTTCGGAGCGGCTCCGGCTTATCTTGTCTACAAATTTGGTCTTGAAGGTTTGCCCGGGATTACAGGCATTTTTGTCAGCTCTCTGCTTATGATCGGCAGCGGTCTGAGGCTTGCTCGGTTTAATATCAGTATGATCGGATATACAAAAGAGTCTTTTTCCGGTCTTCCAACACCGGCCCAGGCATTAACCATTGCAGGTTTTGTTCTCTGGATGATTGTTGATCCTGTCTTTCCTGCGAAATCTATGCATGTTGTTCTTGCATGGCTTTCAACGGGACTTGCGATACTTATGGTCAGCAAGGTAAACTACGATACTCTTCCAAAGCCTACCGCTGAATCTTTCCGGCAGAAGCCTCTTCAAATGGCGCTTTATATCGTTGCTATTTTCTGTGTTCTTCTCTTTCATGCGAAGGCTTTTTTTCTTGCCATGTTGTTGTATATTCTGCTCGGTATTGTAAGGTCGTTCACTTTGTTGTGCCGACAATGGCAGCTTTGATTTTTTTTCATTCAATCTATACGTGTGATAATGCCCTATACTGCAAAAATAAAGGTTACCCTCCGACAGTCTATCCTTGATGTTCAAGGAAAAGCCGTAGAGCACGCTTTGAAAAATTTGGGATACGGTACTGTGGAGTCGGCCAGAATCGGCAAATATATTGAAGTTACTATCAATGAGCATGATCTGCATCAAGCCGAACGCATCGCCAATGAGATCTCACAGAAACTGTTATCGAATCCGGTCATGGAAAATTATTCCTTTGAGCTGGAGCACGTTAAATAAATAGCATTCAACTATGGCTGATGTAATTGTAGGTGTTGTTGTATTTCCTGGTTCCAACTGTGATCATGATACTGAGTATGCTGTTGCTTCCTTTGAAGGAGTAAGGCCGGTTATGCTTTGGCACAATGAGCATGATCTGAAAGGCGCACAGGCAATTATTCTTCCCGGCGGCTTTTCCTATGGCGACTATTTGCGAGCTGGGTCAATTGCACGTTTTTCACCAATCATGCAGGAGGTTATTGAGTTCGCACGCAAGGGTTTTCCTGTGCTTGGCATCTGCAATGGATTTCAGGTATTGCTTGAAAGCGGACTTCTTGAAGGTGCTCTTTCCCGGAACAGGGATAAAAAATTTCTCTGTTGCCAGACAAGTATCAAGCCTGTAAACTGTTCCACTATATTTACCTCCGAATATAAAGAGGATCAAGTTCTCAGTATTCCCATCGCTCATGGTGAAGGTAACTACTTTGCCCCTGCTGAAGTGGTCGAAAGCCTTGAAGAGCACGACCAGATTGTTTTTAAATATACAAATGCACTGGGCGAGGTAACCGATGAAGCCAATCCTAACGGTTCACTCAAGAACATAGCCGGTATCATTAACCGGCAGGGGAATGTGCTTGGTCTGATGCCTCATCCGGAAAGAGCCAGCGAAAAGCTGCTGGGATCTCTTGACGGAAGGCCGTTGTTCCATTCTCTCTATAAGCACATAATTGGAGCGTAATCGGGTTGTTGTGTTTTTTGAAGCCCTCCCAAGTTAAACCTGAACCTATTGTGACGCAGAAATTAAAAGTGTTTTCCTGGTTGCTCTTCGATTTCGCAAACACTTCCTTCAGCGTTATAATGGTAACCTTCGTTTTCCCCCTCTATTTTAAAAACGTCATCTGTAACGGAGAGCCATCGGGTGATGCTTTGTGGGGGTTCAGTATCAGCCTGTCGATGCTGCTCGTTGCACTTATCTCGCCGGTTCTTGGAGCTGCAGCTGATTACTCCGGAAAACGTAAGCGGTTTCTTTTTGTTTTTACCTTGATTTCAGTTATTGCTACGGCTATGCTTTCCCTGTCAGGTCCAGGAATGGCCGTTGCCGCTGTCGCCCTTTTTATTCTTGCCAACATAGGTTTTGAGGGTGGACTTGTTTTTTATGATGCCTATCTCAAGGAAATCGCTACGGACAAAAGTGTCGGCAGAGTCTCCGGATATGGTTTTGCCATGGGCTATCTTGGAGCTTTTGCCATTCTTCTGCTGACGAAGCCATTGCTGAGTAAAGGAATCATTCTTTCCAATGCTCCAAATGTGCAGTTCAGCTTCTTTGTCGCCTCACTTTTCTTTGCACTTTTTGCTGCACCGATATTTCTTGTGCTTCGTGATCAGCAAAAAGAGGAAAGACCCGCCATCTCTTTTACAGCACTCGGCAGTTCCATAAAGGAGGTGAAGCATACCGTTCAGCATATCATGAACTATCCCGATCTTGTGCGCTTTCTCCTTGCTTATTTTTTCTATAATGACGCTATTTTAACTGTTATTGCTTTCTCGTCGATTTACGCACAGAATACTCTTGGTTTCACTACCGGCGAACTGATTGTTTTTTTTATGCTTGTGCAGACAACAGCCATTGCCGGTTCAATTATTTTTGGCTTTGTTACCGATAAAATCGGGCCCAAAAAAACCATTGTTATTACCCTTCTGATTTGGTTTGTTGTTGTTTTAGCTGCAATTTTTGCTGACAGCAAGGAGTTGTTTTTTTACACAGGAATGCTTGCCGGCTTGTCTATGGGTTCATCCCAGGCTGCATCCCGATCTATGATGGCAAGGTTGACACCTCGCGAACATGTTACCGAGTTTTTCGGTTTTTATGACGGTACGTTTGGAAAAGCTTCTGCCATAGCCGGGCCCCTCATGTTTGGTCTGGTGTCGGCCCATGCCGGCAGCCAGAAAGCCGCACTGGCGTCGCTGTTGATGTTTTTCACTATTGGATTGCTGCTTATGACCAGAGTCAGATCTGTTGGAATTGACTACCGCCCTGAAAAGTGAAGAAAAAAAATCACCATGGAAGAGGCAGAAAAAACAATGAAAAAGCAGAACTTGAGCTCTCGATCTGATGCTGCGCAGTATATGCGTGCTTTTTTGCCGTTTTTCTGGAAAAATTTTATTCACGACAGGATTTTTCTCGGAGCAGGTTCTCTGGCTTTTCAGACGCTGCTTTCAATTGTGCCGGTTCTTGCCGTCATATTGTCAATATTGAGCGTATTTTCTGTATTCGCCCCTTTCAAGCGTTCGATTGAAGACTTTCTCGTTCAGAACTTCATGCCCGGCGCCGGAGCGGTTCTCCATCACTACCTCACTGACTTTATTGGAAAAACATCCAGTGTCCCTCTTCTTGGCGGCGTGTTTTTGTTTATCATTGCACTCTTTCTCATATCGACTGTCGATCATACCCTGAATGAAATATGGGAGGTCCATGCACCCCGAAAGGCGCTGCAGGGCTTTACCCTCTACTGGACCGTTCTGACGCTTGGACCTGTGCTTATCGGCAGCAGTCTGGCGGCAAGCTCCTACGTCTGGTATACGGTATTTACTGAAGGGCCGCTGCTTGAGCTCAAAACCCGGCTGCTCTCCTATCTTCCCTTCATTAATTCTATTTTTGCCTTTTTTCTGCTCTACATGCTTGTGCCGAATCGTCGGGTAAGGTTTATGCATGCCATATCGGGCGGGTTCCTGGCAGCAGTGTTGTTCGAGCTCTCAAAAATATGGTTTGTCTTTTACGTCACTCATATTTCCACTTTTGAACATATTTACGGAGCCTTATCGGTGGTTCCGATGCTTTTTTTCTGGATTTATCTCGGGTGGGTTGTGGTACTGACAGGAGCTGAATTTGTTTTTTGTCTTGGGGCTCTTAAACCCCTGGGAGGTATTGCTGAATCATTCAATCCTTTGCGGAATGTCCCGGTGATTCTTTCGGTACTTGGTTTTATATGGAATGCCCAGAAGAGCGGTCACACGATCAATATGAAAAAGATTCTTAAGTCAGTATACTTGATTCAGCCTTCCGACGTAAGAAAAATTGTTGATATTCTGCTTCAGAACGATTTTCTGCATGTTACGGCAAACGGTGACTTGGCGGTCAGTCGTGATCTTTATACCTTGACACTTTACGATCTCTATGCAATAATTCCCCCTGGGTTTGCAGGTGATGAAAACGGTTCGCTGATTTCAGTCGTTAATAGCGTACATTTAAAATCAATCAGCAATGGCGTTTCGGAATGTCTGAAAAGCAGAATGGACATGCCCGTTGTGACCTTGTTAGAGGATATTAATATAGAACAGTTATGAGTTATCAGGTTATAGCCAGGAAGTACAGGCCTGCAAAGTTTGCCGATATTACCGCACAGGAGCATGTCACCCGAACGATACAGAACTCGCTTCGCATGGGCAGGGTCGGCCATGGATATATTTTTTCGGGATTGCGTGGAGTTGGCAAAACCACAGCGGCCAGGGTTTTTGCCAAGGCATTGAACTGTCAGAAAATGATGGAGGATACTGACTATCTCCAGAAGGTTACCGAGCCTTGCGGCGAGTGCGAGAGCTGCAGGGATTTTGAATCAGGCACCAGTTTCAATATTGCAGAGTTTGATGCTGCATCCAATAACAGTGTCGATGATATACGCATGCTGCGGGAGAATGTCCGCTACGGACCTCAGAAAGGAAAATACAGGGTCTATATTATCGACGAAGTGCACATGCTTTCCATTGCCGCATTCAATGCGTTTCTGAAAACTCTGGAGGAACCTCCGCCGCATGCAATTTTTATTTTTGCCACCACTGAGCTTCACAAGATTCCAGCTACCATTGCTTCCCGGTGTCAGCGTTTCAACTTCAAGCGCATTCCTCTTGAGGATATCCAGTCCCAGCTACAGCTTATCTGTGATGCTGAACATATAATGGTGGACGGTGATGCCCTTCAGCTGATAGGTCGCAAAGCTCAGGGTTCGATGCGTGATGCACAGAGTATTCTTGATCAGGTTATTGCCTTTTCAGCCGAGAATGATCATGAGGGTTCTATCAGTTATCAGGGCGTTGCTGAACTGCTGAACTACATTGACGATGATCAGATGTTTGCCGTCACTGATGCTGTTTCAGAGCACAATTCTGCCAGGATGCTCGATGTTGCGCAGTTTGTGATCAGAAATGGATACGACGAACAGGATTTTCTTGAAAAACTGATCGAACATTTGAGAAATTTTCTGGTAGTACAGAATCTCTCCTCTACCCGTCTGGTTGAGCGCCCCGATGCCGTACGTGAACGCTACCAGCGTGATGCTGCAAAATTATCTTCACTCTCGGTCATGCAGATGGTTGATTTTCTTCTGCTGACCCAGAAAGAGCTTAAGTTTCAGTTTGAATACCAGTTTCGTTTTGAACTGGCGCTACTCAAGCTTATTGATATTGTGCATGCCGTTCCCTCTTCCGCTCAATTGCTCGATCAGCAGCCTCAAAAAAAAAAGTACCTGACAAGTTACTGAAAGAGCCTCCGGTATCCGCTTCATCAGTGTCAGTGCCTTTGCCAGTCCTTAAGCGCTCAGGAACAGGAGAAATTGATCTTGGTTCATGGCAGAAAAAACTTTCAGGTTTCGCCTCAAATCCAGCAGTACAGCAAATTCGTGCAGATGTTGCATCCGAAAGTATGCCTGCCGGCAGTGCTGAGGCACTTGAAAGAGTTACTGATATTGTATCACTGAAGGTAGAATGGCGCCAGTTTCTTGAACATGTTTCCAGAAAAACACAGAACTTCATGGCAACGCATCTTCAGTCATGCGAACTGGAAGCCTGCAGTCCGGGTGGAGTACTCGACATTGTCTGCTGCAGAAAATTTTCATATGAAGAGCTTCTCCAGGATGTAGCGGTTCTTCAGCAGGAAGTATCAGAGTTTTATGCACTGCCTCTTAAGCTTCGTATTCGATATGATGCCGAAAAAGATGCGTGTACAAAAGAGAAGACTGTTTTTACCATTTTTCAGGAGCTTTCTGAAAAAAATGAGGTTATCAGGTTTCTTATCAGGGAATTCGGAGGCGAACTTGTATACTGAGCAGCTCAAGCGGTTTCATAAATTATTAAAAATTCTACATATTCAGTTTTTTCAAGCGGGGTTTAAATTTTTTTTTTTTTAATACCAAAGGACGATAGAAAAATATGAGTAAAGCTGCATGTAGCACGCAGGCTCTGAAAAACCGGTTTCGCTCTGATTATTGCGGGTTATTAAGCCCTGAGCTTGAGCATACCCCTGTGAGGCTTGCAGGATGGGTTCATAGAAAAAGGGATCATGGCGGGTTGATTTTTATAGATTTGAGGGACCATACCGGGATCAGTCAGCTTGTTATACAGCCGGAACAGCATGAGCTGTTTGCTAAAGCCGAACAGCTGCATATAGAATCGGTTATCAGAATAGAGGGCATGGTTGTCCGGCGCGCTCCGGGGGCAGTCAATCCACGTCTGGCATCAGGTGCAATTGAGGTTGTTGTCAGTCAGATCACCGTCGAAAGTAACGCTCAACCGCTTCCTTTTCCCGTTGCTGATGAGGTACCGACATCGGAGGAGCTCCGTTTAAAATACCGCTTTATTGATCTGCGTCGTGAAAAGATTCATGAAAATATTATTTATCGCAGCCGTCTGACAGCTGCAGTCCGTCACTATCTTGAGTCGAAAGAATTCATTGAAATACAGACGCCGATTCTGACCTCAAGTTCTCCTGAAGGGGCAAGGGACTTTCTTGTTCCCAGCCGTCTTCATCCAGGCAGATTTTATGCGCTGCCCCAGGCACCCCAGCAGTTTAAGCAGCTCCTGATGGTATCAGGTTTTCCCCGATATTTCCAGATAGCACCCTGTTTCAGGGATGAAGATGCCCGTGCAGATCGCAGCCCGGGCGAGTTTTATCAGCTTGATATGGAAATGGCTTTTATTGAGCAGGATGATCTGTTTTCCATTCTTGAGGGCATGATTGAGCATCTTACCCGGACCATGTCTAATAAGCGGATTCCGCAGTTTCCATTTCCGAGGATCAGCTATAAGGAGGTCATGAACCGCTTTGGCACAGATAAGCCCGACCTGAGAATTCCGCTTGAAATCAATGATGTTACTTCGCTCTTTGTTGATTCAGGGTTCAAGGTATTTGCCAATAATACCAAAGAGGGTTGTTGTGTGAAAGCGCTGGTTCTCAAGGGTCGCGCTCATGAATCAAGGTTGTTTTTTGACAAGGCGGAAAAACGTTCAAAGGAGCTTGGATCTGCTGGTTTGGCTTATATCCAGTTCAGAGAGGAAGGACCAAAAGGCCCTGTCGTCAAATTTCTTTCTGAAGAGGACCTTTCACATCTTAAAGAGCAGCTCGCTCTTGAAACTGGTGATGTCGTATTTTTTGGAGCTGGTAAATGGGCTTCGACCTGCAAGATTATGGGTGGTATGCGAACCTATTTTGCTGATCTCTTTACTCTTGATAAAGACGAACTTTCGTTTTGCTGGATAGTTGATTTTCCGATGTATGAATACAACGAAGAAGCAAAAAAGATCGACTTTTCGCACAATCCGTTTTCCATGCCGCAGGGTGAGATGGAAGCGCTCGAAACAATGCCTCCCCTCGATATACTCGCCTATCAGTACGACATTGTCTGTAACGGAATAGAACTTTCCAGCGGCGCCATCCGTAACCACAGACCTGATATCATGTACAAGGCATTCGGGATTGCCGGCTACTCAAAAGAAGAGGTTGATGAACGTTTTGGTCACATGATCGAAGCGTTTAAACTCGGAGCTCCGCCACACGGAGGAATTGCTCCGGGTCTTGACCGGCTTGTCATGATTTTACGGGATGAGCAGAATATTCGTGAGGTTATTGCGTTTCCTATGAATCAGCAGGCTCAGGATCTCATGATGTCCTCTCCTTCGGAAGTAACCCCTGCACAGCTTCGGGAGCTGCATCTAAGGGTTGAACTGCCGAAAAAGCCAGAAGAGAAAAAATAATCACAAACAGAAAAGGCTGACATTGTCAGCCTTTTCTGTTTGGTGCGATTTTCAATAATGAAGATGCTGTGCAGGATCTATTGTTGAGCAGTCTCTTTTTTCAGGACAGCAACAGTAAAGCGGCTGACGCAGGTCAGTTTACCCTCTTCATTTCGTACCTTGATATCCCATACCTGAGAGCTTTTCCCAAGGTGCAGGGGAGTGGCGGTAGCATAGACAAATCCTGTTCTGACCGGTCGGATATGGTTTGCGTTTATCTCCTGCCCGACAATGTAGAATGACTCTCGATCGACACAGTATGACGCAGCAATACTCCCTACAGTTTCAGCAAGAGCCAGCGAAGCCCCTCCATGCAGAATACCGATACGCTGAATGGTACGGTGGTCGACCGGCATTTTCGCCGTCATGAAATCCGCTCCGATGTCGGTCATTTCAATGCCAAGATGTCGGGCCATCTGACCATCAATTATTTGAGTTGTGTTGATATCCTCAACACTGACCGGAGTAAAAAAAATAGAGGATTGAGTCATGAGAGGTAAAGTGTCAACCAAAAAGAATGATATCCCGTAAAAGAGCGGGTGACGAGATTCGAACTCGCGACATTTTGCTTGGGAAGCAAACACTCTACCAACTGAGTTACACCCGCTTTTCTTTGGTGGTGAGAGAGGGAGTTGAACCCTCGACCTCAGGGTTATGAATCCTGTGCTCTAACCAACTGAGCTACCTCACCTTTTTCCGGGCTGAAAATATACCATAGCAGAGAGGAAAAAACAAGCTATGAGAACGTTTTATTTGTTCTTTTTCAGGATGTTAAGAACATGATGTCATTTGACTGAATATCGCTTCAGCAACAGGAATATCTTCAGGTGTCGTAATTTTTATATTATGATATCCCATCTCAAAAATTCTTATAGGCTGTTCAGGAAAGAAACGTTCAACAAGTGCGCCGTCATCTGTTGCATACCAGCGTTCAAGTTCCGCCTGCTCGTGAGCCTGTATGAGGGTGCGGCAGCGAAATCCCTGCGGCGTCTGTACCTGGAGCAGCCTGCTGCGATCCGGAGTTTCTCCGAAAAAGTCAGGATCAGATCCAATATACTTGATCGTGTCTTTAGGCCTGGTTGCAGGCACACACGCCCCGAACTCCAGTGAAAGGCGAGAGATTTCATCGATCTCCTCGGGCTGTATAAAAGGCCGCGCTCCGTCATGAACAAGAATTGTGTCCGCTGCATTTCCGGTCATGTGAATTTCATGTTCAATGACCTTGATACAGTTGTTGACCGAATCCTGCCGCTCCTTTCCGCCTTCTATAATCGCTTTGACCTTACTGAATCCCGAGGACGCAGCTATCTCCTCAAGTATTGCAATGTTTTCCCTTGTGGTGGCAATGTAGATCGCGCTGATTGAAGAGGCCGTCTGGAACGCCTTTATGGCATGATGAATAACAGGGAATCCGGCAATTTCAAGCAACTGTTTACTTCGACCGTTTTTAAGCTGCATTCGCTTTCCGATACCGCTTGCTGCAATAATTGCAATGGCATTCATAGTGAACAGGTCAATCTCTTGGGAGGTTTAATAAATAAACATGGCATCTCCGTATGCCAGAAAGCGGTAATCTTCTTTCAGTGCCAATTTATAGGCTTCCATAAGCAGCCGGTGTTCTGCAAATGCACTGACGGCCATGAGCAGAGTTGTTTCAGGAAGCTGAAAATTGGTGATAAGAGCATCGGTAACTTTAAACTGGTATGGGGGATAGATGAACTTGTCTGTCCAGCCTCTTCCGAATTTTATTTTCCCGTCAACCGTAGCATTGGCTTCGAGTACACGGCATGTTGTTGTTCCGACTGCGATGATCCGTCCTGTTTTGTTGATCTTTGTTTCATTGATTTCCATTGCCGTCTGATAGGGAATATTAAAATATTCCGAATCCATTTTATGCTTGGAAACGTCCTCTACTTCAATGGCATTGAAAGTGCTTAAACTTGGATGCAGCGTTATCGGAAGAATTTTTACACCGATTTTCTGGATTTTCTGGAGGAGAGGCATGTTGAAGTGGAGCCCGGCCATAGGTGCTACAACAGCGCCGGTCTGGCTGGCATAAACGGTCTGGTAGTTTTCCTTGTCTGAAGCAATTGGTGAACGGGTAAAATAGGGCGGCAGGGGAATAGTGCCGATTCTTTCAACAAGACTGAACACATCAATATCAGGATTCAGGAATCGTATGGTTCTGCCGCGGGAAGTGGTGTTGTCGACCACTTCAGCGACCACATCTTCATCAAAATAAATTTTATTTCCAACCCTTACTTTCCGTGCAGGATCAACAAGAACATCCCATAATCCAGCCTCCTTATTGAGCACTCTAAGAAGGAATACCTCGATTTTCGCGTCCGTTTTTTCCTTCTGACCAAATATTTTAGCTGGAAAAACCCGGCTGTTGTTTAAGACAAGCAGATCTCCCTTTTTAAAATAGGACGCAATATCTTCAAAAAATTTATGCTCAATGTCTTTTTTTCGCCGGTTCAGAACCATCATTTTGCACTTTTCCCTCGGCGTTGATGGTTCTTCAGCTATTTTACTTTTAGGCAGGGTATATCGAAAATTTGACAGGCGCATAGGTGATTCAATAGGTAAACAAACAAAAATGAAAGAACTGCAATATGGTTAAAAGGTAAAAATAAAAAAATGAAGGCATCATTATGATGCCTTCATAGCTGTTCAGACTGAAGCAGAGTGATAAGGAACTCCCTTTTTCAGCGTGAGATGTCTTCCGGCAATGCATGCAGGCGCTTCATCTCCTTCTGCTTCGATCAGAGTAATGATGATATCGTCCGTTGCAATGGTAATGTTATAACGGTTTTTTCTGAAACAGATGCTCAAATTGAGTTTTTTCCAGTGAGCAGGTCTGTTTGGATGCACATTAAGTTTTTCATTGTAGAACGAAATTCCGGCAAAATAACGGATAACCGTATCCAGTGTTCCCGCCATGACTCCGCAATGAATACCCTCCTGTGTCGTGCCGCCCTGGGTGTCCTTGATATCGCTATTAAGAGCTTCTGAAAACCATTTCCAAGCCATTTCATGGCCATCATGCAGGTAGCTGGAGATGATACTGTGAACCACTTTGCTCAAGGTAGAACCATGACTTGTTCTTGGTTCGTAGAAAGCGTAGTTGTTTCTGACCAGAGTCATGTCATCAGGTATTTTATATCCGATCTTTTCCAGCAGTTCAGCAACTTCACCCGGCGATAGCGTATAGAACGTCATCAGTACATCGGGCTGTTTGGCAACCTTGTACATGTCCGGAGTATCTCCCTCGGCTTTCAGTATCCTGTCCATACGGTGGATATTGCCATATCTGGTACGGTAGTGAGCCCAGTCGAGCTCCTTGAGGGTTTTATAGCCATCGAACTGCTCAAGGATGCCATTGCTGTCGACGAGGATATTCATGCTTCTGCTGATATCCTGCCAGTGCTTCAGTTCATCAAAACCGAGATGGATTTTTGAAATCAGGCGTCTGAGTACGGTCGGATCAATTTTTTCGCCGATTTCAGCAGCTTTTTCAAAAAGCCAGACAGCCATGATGTTGGTATAGGTATTATCTTTCAATCCCTCTTTACCGCTTCCGGGCAGAGTTTCATGAAATTCGTCCGGTCCCATCACACCCTCGATATGGTACTTCTGGGTATCAGCTGAATAGGTGGCAATTGACGCCCAGAATCTTGCGATTTCAAACATCAGCTCCGCACCGTACTCATTAAGGAACACGGTATCATCAGTATCGTAGATGTAGCGCCAGGTATTATAGAAAACAGCTATCGAAACATGTCTTTGAAGGCGGCTGAGGTCAGGACCCCATGAGCCGCTTTTTGGATTGAAGTGGAGAATCTGTGTATCCTCCCTGCCATCATCTGCAGTCTGCCATGGGAACATGGCGCCCTTATACCCGTTTTCACGAGCATACTCTCTCGCAGCGTCAAGCCGCCGGTAGCGGTACAGCAGGAGAGCTTTTGAAATTTCCGGAAAATGGCGGTTGAAAAATGGCAGAATAAATATTTCATCCCAGAAAATATGGCCGCGATAAGCCTCACCGTTAAGGCCGCGGGCGGGCATGCCTGCGTCAATGGTTTGATTGTGTGGCGAAGCGGTGCACATCATGTGATAAGTATGCAGCCTTAGAGCTTTCTGGCTGAATCTGTCGCCTTCGATAGCAATGTCAGCTTTTTCCCATATTTTTTCCCATGCTTCAGAATGAGTCTTAAAGAGGGAATCAAAAGAGTCATTGCTTTCAAGAGAGTGTCGGGCGGCTCTTACCGGATCGGCATTTTTCTGGTCGAGTGTTGTATGTATAGAGGCAAGCTTTTCAATAGTGCAGCTTTTGTTTGGATTCAGCAACACTTTAAAGGACTCTGCAATATAGCGTGAATCGCTTAACGACGAACGCTCTATGTTCAAAGGCTTTCCATGGCTCAACACCCTTGTTTTGGCTGCAGTTGCAATGCCGTAATGTGAAACATTGGTTTGTACATGAAGCACTATGATATCATTGTCGCAGCTGCTTTCGATGTGTTCAAGATGGTCGTTTGAGAGCTCGTTATAGCGCGCAACATTTTTATTTTTCACCCGCCCGTCGATTGACGACCTGAACTCGACTTCAGCACTGTAGTTGACCGGCTTAAGTGTAAATGTAAGCGCACACCGGTGCGGATCATCCATACTTATAAATCTGCGGGTGCGGATGCTTGATATTCTTCCGAGATTGTCCTGGATAACGATATCCCGCTCCATCAGACCGTGACGCAGATTCAGGTTCTGCTGGTAGCTGAGGATTTTCTGATCGAACGGATCAATGAACTCACCACCACCTATTCTGAACTCAATCGGGAGCCAGTTCGGCGCGTTGACAAAGTCATTGTTAAAAATTGTCTGGCCGTGAACTTCAGACGGGACTCTGTTAAAAATACCTGCAATATAGGTGCCGGGATAATGATAGTGGGAAATTGAAGAGCCCTCATATGCGCCTCTGACCCCAAGATATCCGTTGCCTGATGATGTCAGGGTTTCGCGAAGTTTCTCATCTTTGGCGGAAAAATCGGTATAGGTCAGGTTCCAGCCCTCAAATTCAAGGCCATCGCTGAACCATCGTTCGATATCAGCAATAGTGATTTCAGCGAGATCCCTGACAACAACATCGGCGCCCTCCTCCCTCAGTTTTGATCCTTCGATGTCACGGGCAATACCAAGCACCATGCCGAAGTTGCCGCGAGACCCTGCCTGAACACCTGAAATGGCATCTTCAACAACAACACATTCATGAGGCTCCAGCCCGAGATTCTGGGCGGCTCTGACAAAAATATCAGGGTTGGGTTTTCCCTTTAAGCCGAGTTCGATAGAGACTTCGCCATCAACACGGGTTTCAAAAAGATGCTCAAGCTGGGCAAGCTGTAAAATAAGCTTGCAATTGCGGCTTGATGAAGCGATGCCGATTTTTATGCCTTTTTTTATGAGCTCATTGATGAGTTTAATGGAAGAGGTGTAGACCTCAGGACCTTCTTTAATGAGGATTTCAGAAAAAAGGTTGTTTTTACGGTTCCCAAGACCGCAGATAGTCTCCTTTTCAGGAATGTCGTCCAGTTCCCCGTAGGGCAGCTCAATTTCGCGCGACAAAAGAAAGCTTTTAACACCCTCCATGCGAGGCTTTCCGTCTACATATCGGTGATAGTCATGAGCAGGGTCAAAAGGAACAAAGGTTTCATTGTTGATTTCTGCATAATTTTTCAAAAAATAATTGAACATGGATTCCCAGGCGAGGCTGTGTACTTTTGCCGTGCCAGTGATAACTCCGTCAAGATCGAAAATTGCGCCTTTGAAGATGTTGCTCATACCAATAGTTAAAAGATTATTATGAACCGGAACGTTGTCATAAAGAAAGCAGACCAAGAATGGTTAAAAGGATATCAGGGTAGGGTACCGTATAGCTGTTCGGGCATATCTCTTTAACCTGCTTTTTTAGCTGATCATCTCTTGTTACAAAAACTGCCCATACATCACCAAACATCTCAACTGCCTTTTTCAGCATGGGAATGTCTGAAGGTGTATCGCCGCACACAAGAGTCGAACTTTGTGATGAATTTATTCCCAGTTTGCTGCATATAAAGGAAAGTCCGTCACCTTTGTCAAAATCTTTGATTGGCGCTTCTCCGGAAACCCCTTCGATGGTTAAAATGATTTCAATATCAAGGCCGGTATCCTCAATTCTAAAATTCTTGCCGCTCGGATCTATCTCCCGGACGATGCCTTTCACCTTTTCAAGAAAAGCTGAAGATTCAGACTCTTTTATGGAGTGGCTTATATCCTGACGGGCAATAGTAGTCTGTCCAAATTTAATCTGTAAAGCCGATCCTATGAAATTGAATTTTTCAAAATTCGGATCCTGAAGAAGAACCAGCATCCTGTCATTTAACAGTCGTATCAGTTTCTGCTTGTTGTCTTCGATGGGAAAGCAGTTAAACTCATCATTCAGGTCGATGAACTCTCTGCCCTTCGATCCGGCGTAGACAAACGTGTTGCTCGGATTGATGGAAACATTCAGTATGCCAAAGTCTTTCAGTGGAGCAGAGGTGATGATAATAGGGTACTGGCAGCAGTTTTTTGCAAACCGGGTTAGAAAAACCGAGTTATAGATTGGCTGTACTGAAGAGCGGTATCGTCCGCAGTAGTTATTCGTAGTTCCGTCACGATCAGTGACAAAAGCATTAAACTTCTTGCCCCTTAGAAATTTCACGCCTTGGTTAACATAGACCCGGAAATCCGGAATAAACTTGGCAAGGTAATCGATGAATTTATCCTCGCCATACTCAAGATAGTAGATATCCTTTTGGAGTTCCCTGATTTCATACGTCAAATCAACCTCTATCTGCTTCATGCCGTCAAGACGAAGAAGCCTGTGCCCTGTATCATCGTCAATATAGATGGTTTCCAGAGAGTAAAGCGCGTTTTTAAGCGATTCTACACATGACTGACCGACAACCCTCTGCTTGATGATGTTTCTGACGACAGGTTCTCGCAGTTCACGTGTTTCTGCTTTCAGCTGATAAAGTTCTTTAAGCGTCCGGATGTCCTGTAACGTGATCGATGTGGAGCATGTGTTCAGCTGACGTTCTTTAAGAATACTCTCGTGCATGTGTTGCGGGTAAGGAAGTGAAGATGAAGTAATAAGTTTTTTAATTTAAGGAAAAAATTTGCAAAAGCGTTAGAAAACTTTATAGAAATAATATCGATGATAGAGTAACAGTTTTTTGTCACTTTTTTCTTCTGTTGTGCTATGGCTTGCAATGTTCAGGCACTCGAAACCGCGATACTCATGAAGAGAATCGTTCCTCCAAAAGCGCTACGATTTGCCGATGAATGACCGCTTCCGGCAGAAGGGCGTCCATGACGACAAATCGTTCTTTATGTTGTTGGATTATCTCAAGGTATCCCCGACGGACATTTCGATAGAACTCGGTTCCGGAACGCTCCATTCGGTCAAGCTCATCATCATCAAACGAGAGAGGAATTGATGTTTTGGCAAATTTTCTTCTCAAAGCTTCTTCTGGCTCTATATCAAGATAGACGGTGACGTCGGGAATAATGCCGCAGGTGGAAATTGAAATGATCGACTGGAGCACTGTAAGGTCGATCCCTCTTCCATAACCCTGATAGGCGGTAGTTGAGTCGAAAAACCGGTCAAGGATGACAGTTTTTCCATCAGCAATCGCCGGCAGGATTACTTTCTGGACAAGCTCTGCCCTGCATGCCGAAAAGAGGAGCAGTTCCCCGATAGGGCTTATGTCGAGCCGGCTTTCAAGAAGGATAGTACGGATATTTTCAGCCGTCTCAGTGCCTCCGGGTTCCCTTAACGTTAGTACTTCCCGGTTTTGGCTGGTCAGAGAGGTGACAAGCTTTTTTATCTGGGTTGACTTGCCTGCGCCGTCTATTCCTTCAAATGTTATGAGCATAAATCCTGCATAGAATGATATTCCCGAAAATGTGTCATGACGGATTCTTAATGAAGCTGCCCTGTAGGCCTGATAAGAATGTCGTTGACATCTACATGCGGTGGTTGGCTCACAGCGAACAAAACAGCCCGGGCGATATCGTCAGGCTGTAATTCTTTTGCTGAGTCCGGTTTCTGAAGATTATCCCAGAAGGGTGTATCCACAATTCCCGGCTCTACCAGAGTTACGCGAATTCCGGTTTCCGCCATCTCATTGCGGATAGCCTGAGCCATTCCTGTGACGGCCCACTTGGTTGCCGAGTACAGATTCCGTATAGAGGTGACACGCCCTACCACCGAACCGGTGATAAGAAGATGTCCTTTGTTTTTTACAAGTTCAGGCAGGGTTAGCCGGGCAGTAGCAGCAGCGCCATAGACGTTGACCATAACCATCTCCTGCCATTCGTCAGGTTTATCCTCGCCGCCGTAAAAAGTTGACCCCTTGGAAAAACCGGCGTTCGCAAAAACAACATCAATTCTTCCGAAATGCTGTAAGGCTTTTTTTACCATCTCCCGCTGCGATTGCCAGTTCGCAACATCGCAAGTGACGGCAAGTGCCCTTCCGGGGCCAAGTTCACTCTCCAGACGTTCAAGCTTCTCGGCAGATCGCGCCGCAAGTACAACCTTGAATCCCGCTTCTGCTGCCCGGATTGCTGTCGCTTCACCAATACCTGTAGAGGCTCCGGTAATCAGAAATACTTTGTTTTCCATCATCCTTTTGTTGAAACGTTACTGTTGTTCATTATGCTGTGCTTGCGGCCGTAAAAATAGTAGATGACAAACCCGATAAGGAGCCAGCCTATAAGTCTGATCCAGTTTTCGGCCGGCAGTGAGAGCATAAGGATGATGCAGGTGAAAATTCCTGCCAAAGGGACAAACGGCACCAAAGGAGCTCTGAAGGGGCGTTCAACTTCCGGATGTTTTTTTCTCATAATGAGAACCGCACTGCAGACTACTACAAAGGCAAAAAGTGTTCCGATATTGACCAGCTCAGCCAGTAGTCTCAGGGGGAGAAGTGCTCCAAGCAAGGCAACAAAAAGACCGGTCAGGATGGTTGATTTCCAGGGGGTTTTAAATTTTTCATGAATTGCCCCGAAAAAAGATTTTGGCAGAAGGCCGTCGCGGGCCATGGCAAGAAATATCCTTGGCTGACTGAGCATCATGACAAGAAGTACAGAGGTGATTCCGGTGATTGCTCCGAGTGAAATGATAAACTGTGCCCAGCTGATCCCGACCTGTTTGAAGGCATTTGAAACCGGGGCGTCAATATTGATCTGTTGATAGGGCACCATGCCGGTTATAACCAAAGCAACGGCAATATAAAGTACGGTACAGAGAACAAGCGAACTGATAAGGGCTATAGGAATATCTTTCTGAGGGTTTCTGGCCTCCTCGGCATGGGTTGAAATAGAGTCAAAGCCGATATAGGCAAAAAATATCATGGCAGCTCCAGCAAGTACTCCTACTGGTGCACCTTCTGGACTTGCATCGCCAAGAACAGTATGGCCAAATATGCTGAGGCCTGAAAATCCGAAAGGAGCAAAAGGATGCCAGTTTGCCGGGTTTACATACATTGCGCCGAGTGCTATGACCAGCAGTACGATCGCAACTTTGACAATGACCATCCCTGCATTGAACCGGGCACTCTCCTTGATACCCTTTACCAGAACAGCGGTCACTGCAAAAGTAATCAGTACGGCCGGAAGATCCAGCCAGGATCCGGTCAAGCTCATCATGCCGGTTTTTGGATCAAAATCGAGCGGTGCATTGGCAAAAATTTTGGGCACCCCAAGGCCGAATATTCCTATGAAATCCTGAAAGTAGTGCGACCATCCGTGAGCGACCGTCGCAGAAGCTACTCCATATTCCAGAATCAGATCCCATCCAATGATCCAGGCAAACAGTTCACCGAGCGTTGCATAGGCATAAGTATAGGCTGACCCTGCAACCGGTACCATTGAGGCAAACTCCGCATAACAGAGAGCTGCAAAAATGCAGGCCAGGCCGGCGAGAGCAAACGAAAGGCTTACTGCCGGGCCTGCCTTGTCATGAGCAGCCACCCCGATGAGCACGAATATTCCTGTTCCAATGATGGCTCCGACACCGAGACTTGTCAGGGCAACTGGTCCAAGAACCCTGTTAAGTCTATGTTCGCTTTTCATTTCTTCAAGCAGAAGCGACAGAGGTTTTTTTCTGAAACTTTGTTTCAAAGGTATGATGGGGTTGATTGTAAAAAAAGGCACCTGCCAGGGTGCCCTTTGGTCAGATATTATGAATTTCTACGGTTCATGACGGTAAGGAAGTAGAGCAGCTGTGTAATGGCTTGAGCTGCAGCGGCAACATAGGTCAGAGCAGCAGCATCCAGCACGGCATTGACTCCTTTCATCTCGGCACTCGATACAATTCCTTGTGAAACAAGAAGTTCTTTAGCCCGGCGGCTTGCATCGAATTCTACAGGAAGAGTCACAAGAGCAAACAGTGCAGTTGCACCAAACAGCAGGATGCCAGCCCATGCCAGGGTAGTTCCAAGTGTTCCGGCAAGGAACATGCCGGCCATAAAGACAATCGGGCCAAGATTGCTGCCGATAGAGACTGCCGGCACCATTATAGAGCGCAGCTGCAACGGCATATAGCCCGACTTATCCTGCAATGCGTGTCCGGCTTCGTGAGCAGCAACGCCGACCGAGGCAATGCTTGGCAGACTGAATACATCAGCACTTAATCGCAACGCTTTGCTGCGGGGATCATAGTGGTCTGAAAGCATGCCCTGAGCGGATTCTATAGTGACAGCACCGAGACCGCCACGCTCAAGAATACGCCTGGCAGCTTCGGCACCGTTAATGCCGGTCTGGGTGCGTACCTGCGAATATTTTTTGAATGCAGATTTTACCTTGAACTGTGCCCATAAGCCAAGAACCATCGGAGGCAGGGCAAAAACAAAATACATTGGATCAAAATACATATCAGTAAAGATTATCGTTATCGTAAGTATCGTAAGTACAGGACTAAAACAAGAAACCTGTAAAATAAGTTTTCTCAATTATAAATGAAGATACATTCGTCTGCGGACATATAATACACTCAATTGTAACATTATAGCTGAAAAATCAAAACGATATCGTTTTTTTTGCGTATAAAATTTTCATTCTGCCCTGTAAAGGTTTTTATTACAGATTCGATATGTTCTGTTGAGTTTTTACATTATGAATTGCATTGCTCTGTATCGATAAACGATCAGTCCGGATGAGTCAGCTTGACGTCGACCATAGAAATATATATCACATTGCATTAGAGAAGGGATTTTATGACGAACAACCAGAGCGAAAATAAACAGAGGCTCCAACTCGACAACCTGCTGTTGAGTGCTGAACAGGAGCAGCTTTTCAGCAAAACAGTGGTTGATACTATACATGGCTCATTTTTCATGCTTGATGAAAATGCCCGATTTGTCAGGTGGAACGCATACCTGCGTGATAAAATAACAGGGAAAACCGATAGTGAAATGGCGGGTGTTGATGCAATATCGTTTATTCATCCTGATGACCGTCCGCTTATACATCAAAAAATAGCAAATGTACTCAATACTGGAGTTACAGAGATAGCTGAATTGAGAGTGCTTCTTCACGGAGGGCCAAAAACAAGTTGGCGACTGATTACCGGTAGAAGGATAATCATCGATGGTAAGACTTTTCTTGTCGGTATGGGTTTTGATATTACTGATCGCAAGCATGCCGAGGACGAGCTTTGCCGACTGAATCGTGTAGTCCTTGCAACCAGCAATTGCAATCACGCACTGATTCATACTTTTGACGAAATGGAATTGTTGCAAAAAATCTGCAGCATCATCGTTGAAACAGGCGGTTACCGGATGGCATGGGTCGGATATGCTGTTCAGGATAAGTCAAAAAGCATATCTCCGGTTGCTCAAGCAGGTTTTGAGAACGGTTACCTTGAAACACTGAAGATCTCCTGGGGAGAAGGCCCGTTAGGCGTCGGACCTGCTGGAACTGCAATTCGTACTGCTCAACCATGTTTTACGCCTGATATTAAGAGCGACCCGCGGTTTGAATTATGGCGTCATGAAGCCATAAAGAGAGATTATGCTTCCGTTTACAGTATTCCCTTGATGGTCGACGAAATCGCTGTTGGCGCATTAACTATATATTCCGAGTCGCCGGATGCTTTTAATGCTAAGGAAGTGGCTCTGCTTACAGCAATGGCCGACAACCTGTCGTTTGGAATCACGACACTGCGAAATCGGGTGTCGCGTGAGCTGGCAGAGAGCTTGCTGACGCGAAGCGAAAAATGTTTCAGGACGCTTTTTGAACAGCATTCGGCAATCAAGTTTCTTCTTGACCCCGATACCGGGCATATTATTGATGCCAACAAGGCGGCAGCGGATTTTTACGGATGGTCAACTGAAGAACTCAGGCAGATGAACATACGACAAATAAACCCCTGCTCATCTGAAGTCATGCACGACACTTTTGAAAAAGTAAGGTTTTCAAAGCAACACCGGTTTTTATTTAAACACAACCGGGCTGATGGTTCTTTTCGTGATGTCGAGATACACAGTAATTTAATTAAGCTTGAGGATAAAGATGTTCTTTATGCGATTGTCCATGATAACACCGAACGCCGGCGCTTCGAATTACTCAATGCATTCCGTATTCGCCTTCTGGATATAGCTGAGACCAGTTCTGTTGAAACATTGCTGAAAATTACCCTTGAAGAAGCCGAAAGAATAACAGGCAGTTCAATCGGGTTTTTCCATATTCTCGATGATGACCACAGTTCGATTTCAAACCGGACATGGTCAGCCGGCACTATTAAGGCAATTGGCAAGGGGAGAGAAAGTGGCAGGAAGTTTAACATGAAAGAGAGTGAATTATTGTCAGATACGGTAAGGGAGCAAAGAGCGCTGATATGCAACGATGAATCTCCGGATACCTTTTACCGTGTCACCACTGACGGTTATAGAGAGGTCAAGCGAGAAGTGAGTGTGCCGGTGAAGCGCGGAGATACTGTTTTGGCAGTTCTGGTGTTAGGAAACAAGCCTGACAAATATACTGAAGATGACATCACCTTGTTGGAATCGCTCGCCGATACAGCATGGGATATAGTTGCCCGCAAACGGTCAGAGCTTTCAGAACAGGGCATACGGGAAGCATTGATCCAATCCCAGAAAATGGAGCTGATAGGTCAGCTTGCCGGAGGCATAGCCCATGATTTAAACAATATGCTCGGGGTGATTATCGGTAACGTGGAAATGGCCATGGATCGAGAAGAAATTCAAGAGCCGCTGCAGCGTAATTTCAAGGACATTCTAAATGCTACTGAACACTCCGCTAATCTGACCAGGCAACTGCTTGCTTTTGCCCGGAAGGAGCCGGTGATGCCGATAGTTCTCGATCTCAGCACAATGATTGAAAAGATGCTCTCAATGCTCCGCCGGCTGATTGGAGAAAATATTTCAGTTGTTTGGGTTCCTGAAAGTCATCCAGCTCTGGTAAAAGTAGATCCATCGCAGATCGACCAGGTTCTTGTCAACCTGTGTCTTAACTCCCGTGACGCCATTGGAGGCATCGGTCAAATTACTATCGAAACCACGATAACAACCGTTAAAAAGAACGATTGTACCACGCTTTCTTCCCGCAAGATACCCGGTGAGTATGTCATGCTTTCTGTTACGGACAACGGTTGTGGTATTGAAAAAGAGCATCAGCCCCATATTTTCGAGCCATTTTTCACCACAAAGGAAAAAGGAAAAGGGATTGGTTTAGGGCTCTCGACCGTTTATGGAATCGTCAAACAGAACAACGGTTTTATTGAGTTTCAGAGCGAGCTGAACAAAGGAACCGCCTTTAAAATTTATCTTCCTCGCCATAGAGGCTATACAGATCCTGATGAGAGTGAGCAGCCGGAACTGCCGGTCAAGCTGGCCAGGGAAACAATTCTTCTTGTTGAAGACGAACCCGAAATGCTTCATCTCAGCCAGCGAATGCTTGAAAAACGCGGTTACATGGTGCTTTCGGCCTCTAAACCCGATGAAGCTATCAAACTGGCGCAAAAACACAATGGTGGTATTGACCTGCTTCTGACTGACGTGGTTATGCCCGGGATGAACGGATGTGATCTTTCAAAAAAGCTTCAGTCCGCCATTCCGCAGCTTAAAACACTCTTTATGTCTGGATACACTACCGATGTCTTTTTACCATATGACGAACCCGATGAGCGAATCCATTTTATCCAGAAGCCATTCTCTTTCAAATCACTGATGATGACGGTTCATGAAATAATCAACTCCCGATAATTCTTGAAACAGAATCATATTTAAAGAAAAATAATTATGTCTGATTTGTTTACCCCGTTGCAAATCGGTGGCCTTACGTTACCAAATCGAATCCTGATGGCTCCGTTGACGCGGTGCCGTGCAGGCGAAGGACGCATTCCCAATGCGTTGATGGCAGAATATTATGTTCAGCGCGCATCGGCAGGACTTATCCTTGCCGAAGCCACCTCAGTTACGCCAATGGGAGTAGGTTATCCCGATACTCCCGGCATCTGGTCCCCTGAGCAGATTGAAGGATGGAAGCTTATTACCAAAGCGGTGCATAATGCCGGAGGTAGAATACTTCTGCAGCTATGGCATGTCGGGCGCATTTCTCATCCCTTTTTTCTGAACGGTGCACAGCCTGTAGCACCAAGCGCCATTGCAGCAGAAGGGCATGTGCGGCTGCTGGATAAGTCGGAGTTATATCCGGTTCCTCGAGCTCTTGAGCTTGAAGAGATCCCCGGTATTATAGAGGCATTCCGCAAAGGTGCCGAGAATGCACTGGAAGCAGGATTCGATGCCGTTGAAATCCATGGCGCCAACGGCTATCTGCTCGACCAGTTTTTACAGGACAGCACCAATAAGCGGAACGATCAATATGGAGGTTCTATCGAAAATCGCGGACGTTTGATGCTCGAAGTGACCGATGCTGTGATCTCTGTGTGGGGTGCGGGACGTGTCGGCATGCATCTCGCCCCGCGTTGTGATACGCAATCAATGGGTGATTCAAATCCTGCAGCTACGTTCGGCTATATTGCTCGCGAACTCGGCAGGCGCAAAATTGCCTTCATCTTCACACGGGAACATCTTGGAGAAGACAGTCTTGCGCCGCAACTCAAAAAAGCGTTCGGCGGTCTTTATTTCGCCAACGAAGGTTTCACCAAATCAACAGCAGAACAGGTGCTTGCCAGAGGGGAAGCCGATGCCGTGGCTTTTGGCGTCATGTATATAGCTAATCCGGATCTGCCTGAGCGCTTCCGCCTGAACGCTGCGCTTAACGAACCGCAACCTTCAACGTTCTTTGCCAGTGGCCCGGCAGGGTATACCGATTATCCGGCAATGTCGAAGTAGAGCGTTGGCAATTACTTTTGCGGGAACTGTTATTGAAATAATAAGTTTAAAGAGATAATAATCTTGAGCTTCATTATTATAACTGCCATACCACCTATTGCCATGGGAACCACAACAACGAAAGCTGATCTCGTTAATGCCATTTCGGGAAAGACCGGTTTGGCGAAATACGAAACAGAATCGGTGGTTGATGCCTTTTTTGAAAGTGTCATTGAATCGCTGAAAGCCGGTAAAAGAATCGAGATACGGGGTTTCGGTTCGTTCAATATCCGGCACAAGAATTTGCGTGATGCAAGAAATCCCAGAACAGGGGAAAAAGTGACGGTTGATGCTAAAAATGTGCCTGCATTCAAAATCTCGAAAGAGTTCAAGCATGCGGTGATTGACAGCCTGAAAGCCGGAGCCCGGTAAAGCACGAATTTCCTGTTTTACTGGAGCCGCTGAAGAGGTGAAACTGTTTCTTGAACTCTGCCCTGCTTCCGCGCGGGTTGTTAGAACGAACCTCTTTGCCTGAACTGACAGGCTTAAGGTGACTGTTTTTATCCCTGATAACTGTTAACAGATAATCTGAAATATAGTTACATTGATCATACGGCATTGAAAAAATTGAAGGTAAAGGAGCAGCTGTTCTCAGAAAACATCCTGTAGACCAGTTGCAAGTGTTTTATGCATGGATGCAAGGCACTGGACTTGTTTTCAAAAAGGCGAACCGAAATGATCAGAATTACGCTGAGGCCTGAGAGCCTCCAATCAAACGCCCCTCAAAAAAACCACACTCATGCTCCTTTGGAGCCCTCAATCCGGGAATTTTTCGCTTAACCACTAACGCGTATTGTTATGGCAGATAAATTATTCAGAATTCTGCTCGTAGTAGTTTTTTCTTCATTTTTTATGTTATCGGGTTGCGATAAAAGAGAAAAAATTACCAGGCTTCAGCAACTTGATGGCAGGGAGTTCGCTGTCCCGACTGGAACCGTCGCTGACAAGCTGGTACTCTCAAAACTGCCCAATGCAAAGTTCAAGTACTTCAACAGTGTCATGGATGCCGTGCTGGCGGTTAAAACAGGCAAGGCTGATGCGGCAGCTTATGATGAACCGATACTGAAGAACATCGCCGCAAAAAACAGCGGCCTATTGGTGCTTCCAGAAATGATAACCACCGATAATTACGGATTTGCTGTTCAGTCTGATAATCGGGAACTGAAAAAAAATATTGACCTTGTTGTAAGCGAACTGAAAAAAAACGGAGGTTATGATGACATGATGCGGCGCTGGTTTCCCAAAACAGGCAATCCCGCTCCAATGCCGGCTATTCCGTTAACCGGTACCAAAGGAGTGTTGAGGCTTGGAACATCCAGTGTGACAGAGCCGTTTTCTTTTGTTGATGGCTCAGGCGGCATCGTGGGATTTGATATCGAACTTGCCCGTTATATTGCAAAAAAGCTCGATATGAAACTTGAAATTGTCAATATGGAGTTTGGCGCAATGATTCCCGCCTTGATTTCCGGCAAAGTTGATATGATTGCTGCATGTATCACCATTACCGATGAGCGCGCAAAAAAAGTCCTCTTTTCTGATCCTTACTACATCGGAGGCATAGCAGCAGTTATCAATGAATAAAGCGTGCAATATGAAAAAGAGTGTGCTCTTTCTGCTTTCCATTATGTTGCTTTTCACTTCTTTGGCAGGGTGCCGTAAAAGCGATACGGTCATTACGGGTTTTGCTGATGCAGCACTCTTCAGTCACGATGGGCTGAAAAAAAGTACAGCAGGAGACAACCCGTTATCGGAGCACAAAGAGACCGGTGGCAATTCCTCATTTCTTGCAGGGATAGCGAACAGCTTTCAGAGCAATATCGTTCAGGAAAATCGTTATTTGCTTATTCTGGAAGGCCTTAAGACTACGGTTCTTATTTCGGTGCTCGCTACTGTTTTCGGTACCTTCCTTGGGGCTGTTGTCTGTTTTATGAGAATGTCTAAAAATGCAATACTCAATGTGCCGGCAAAAATCTATATATCAATTCTGAGAGGAACACCGGTTCTTGTGTTTTTAATGCTGATATTTTATGTCGTCTTTGCTTCGGTAAATATCGATCCAGTTTTTGTTTCAGTTATTGCATTCGGGATGAATTTTGCAGCGTATGTTGCGGAAATATATCGTTCAGGCATAGAAAGTATTGATAAAGGACAGTCTGAAGCTGGTATCGCCATGGGCTTTACCAGGGTAAACACATTCCTTTTTATTATCCTCCCGCAAACTGTTCAGCGAATTTTACCTGTCTATAAGGGTGAATTTATTTCGCTGGTAAAAATGACCTCCATTGTTGGATACATCGCTGTACAGGATTTGACCAAGGCGAGTGACATTATTCGCAGCCGTACCTTTGATGCCTTTTTTCCTCTCATTATGGTTGCTGTTTTTTATTACATGATTTCATGGTTCCTCATGTTGCTCATGGAGTACGCGGAACGCTTGGCCAACCCTAAACTCAACAGAAAACTGATAACAGACGCATGATAAAGATAGATCATCTTTCCAAGAGTTTTGGTAATCTGGAAGTGCTGAAAGATGTCACCGTCAATATAAAGGAAGGCGAAGTTATTTCAATTATAGGCCCTTCCGGAACAGGTAAAAGTACTTTCTTGCGTTGTATTAACCTCCTTGACCGGCCAACCGGCGGTTCAATCCGTATTGATGGAGTTGATATTCTCGATCCGAAAACCGATGTTCCAAAAATCCGGCAGAAGATGAACATGGTTTTTCAGTCGTTCAACCTTTTTTCTCATCTCTCCGTGCTGGATAATTTGACGCTCGGACCGATCAGGCTGTTAGGAATGAGTAAACAGGATGCCGAGCAGAAAGCTATGGATCTGCTCAAACAGGTAGGCCTTGTCGAGAAGTCGGGGAGCTATCCTGAAGAGCTTTCCGGAGGTCAGAAACAACGGGTTGCCATTGCCCGCTGCATGGCTATGGACCCCAAAATTATTCTCTTTGACGAGCCGACTTCAGCGCTTGATCCAACCATGGTCAGTGAGGTTCTGTCGGTTATTCGCCGACTGGCCAAAGCAGGTATGACCATGGCAATTGTCACCCATGAAATGGATTTTGCCCGTGACGTTTCAAACAGGGTCTTTTATATGGATGAGGGCATTATCTATGAAGAAGGTACTCCTGAGCAGATATTTGATCAGCCGCAAAAGGAAAAAACCAGGACATTCATAAACCGGATCAGAAGCTTCCGTTATCATATAGCATCTCCCGATTATGATTTGTATGCAATGAATGCCGAAATACAAACATTTTGTGAAAAGCAGATTCTGCCAGTGAAGACCCGGCAAAATCTGCTGATGCTGGTTGAAAAGATGCTTCAGATATACAATCCGCTCCTTTCCGAGGTGCTTCTTGATATAAATCTTGCCTATTCAGAGAAAAATGAAAGTCTGGAGGTTGTCTTTGAAAGCACGGGTGAGCCAAAGAATTTGCTCGACAACGGCATGATATCTGAAGAGTTCGGCTTGGCCCTCATTCAAAGCGTGACGGACAGCATGGATTACCACCGGCAGAACAATAAAAACAGGTTGACACTGGTTTTGAAAAAACAGTAGATATATCCCGCCAAAGTTGCAATACCCAACCGGAAATCAAGCACTCACAATTAAAACCCGATGGATCCTCTTGCCCAGGGCTCCACTGATGAACTCACCGGCCCCCGGTGTTGTTGCAATCAGCTCCCTATAGCTCAGCCTCATCTCCTCCTGACCAGTCTGGTATAGAAACTCATTTTTGTTAAAAAAAGCACCTTATCCATTTGGCATAAGGTGCTTTTCAAACAAAAAGGACAGCTCACTGTTTAGGAGCAATAACGGACTGGACACCCTCCAGAACCGAGCCGACACCCTTTAACACGCTGTTTGCGATGTTGATGGAGGTTGTTGCGGCAAAAGTAATAATGTTAACCGCTGATACGATTCCAAATTTCAACGCTTCAAGCGGAAAAAGGGCGACTTTGCCAAGAGTTCCCGTTAGATTGCTTAAAACTCCGGGATTCTGTTGAAGTGATTCGTTTGCCATGGTTGTGATAGTTTTAGTTTAAGTAGAGGTCAACAAGTTCAGTGTTGAATTTGCGGTACATTAAAAATGTATATATTTCGCTGTAATATTCTAAAGATTATTTTTACGCTGCTGCGTTGTGTTTTCTTTGGAGGGGTTTGGTTGTTTTGTTATCTGATTAATATTTATGGTTTTGAGTGTGGTATAATTATCTGTATACTGCGAATGACAAATATTTGTTGGCTAGTATTATTTTTGGCGGAAGAGACGTATGTATATAAATGGTATATTGTGTTGTTTCAGGACTGGCAGAAATAATTGAAAAGGAGCTCATAATGACACTGCCGTGTAACTTCGCAGTTATCAAAGCGATCACCTATCGCATCATCATTATTTTTCTTGATTTTCTGGCGATATATCTGTTTACCTGAGCGGCTTTTTTTATGATGTTGGGCAAGTATTTATTCAATTCTATCATGCGTTATGCATGAAAGAGTACTGAATCGCAGGTATTAGACGACAGAGGGTGCTTGAAAAGTTCTTGTTTTTTGACAATAAGCAAACGTTTAAGCCCCCCGTTATAAAGATATCTCTTCAGGTACGGAGGGCTTATTTTGTGTTCATATGGCCATTTTGAGAACAACCGGAGCCGTTTTTCCATCAGCTACAGTGACCTTTGTGTTGCCCTGTGGCTTTAGTTTTTCGCTCCAGGCCCTTATTTCATAAGTACCTGCAGGAACATTGCGGATTGTGAATTTGCCGTCATGTTCGCTCACTGCTGCATATTGATTTTTTGTAATGATAACCCAGGCGGACATCTCTGAATGGGCTTTGTTGAGTAACTGAACCGCACCAGGCTTGTTAAAGGTTAGCTTTCTGGAACTGCCTTGATCCAGTTTGTCTACGTTGAATTTTTTCGCAGGGCTGATTGAAATGATATGTGAGTAGAGTTTATCGTTGTTTTTAAACTCAACGGTAGAGCCGACAGGTATCGTTGTTACTTTAGGAACAAAAGTCAGGCTTTGCTGTTCAATAATTTTATGCTGTGGCACAACAGGAGCGTTGATGCCCACCAGGTAGACAACTGCATCTCCTTTGTATTTTGGCATGTTTGTATCAATGGTGCCGGTGATGGTTCCACTGCAAAAAGCATTCGTAGTGATGAACCCGAAGCTTGTCATGAACAAAACTGTTTTGATGAACCGGGTAGTATTATTAATCATTATAAGCTCCTTAAGTTTTGGCTATTAAAATATTTCCCTGCAAATCAGACAAATCAGTGCCTGCAGAGACTATGTTAATAAACACATCCTTAAAGGAGGCTTAATGTTCCCTTAAATATTACGCAAAAAAGACATTAGTGCTGGAATTTGCACGATACATGAAAATGCTTGTTCTGTAAGCATGAACAGTAACAGCTTTTTTTATTACAGCTAAACATTAATTGAAACGCAAACAACAGGAGAAATTTATGATTAAAATGAAATATCGCAGCTGGCTTAAAACTGTTTTTGCTGCATCCTCATTGTTGATCACCTGTGCCATACCTCATAAAGGTTATGCCCAGCAAGGGTTTGGTATTGGTGGCATTGTCGGGGAGCCAAGCGGAGTGAGTGTGAAATACTGGATTGATCGAACCAGTGCTTTTGATGCAGCTTTTGCCTGGTCGCTTGTCGACAACAGCCCTTTTCAGTTTCATGCAGACTACCTTATGCACGGCGCTTCTTTAACCGGCAGCTCTTCCGAAGCAAAAGGGAGACTTCCATGGTACTTTGGTTTTGGAGGACGGGTTAAAAACATCAATAACGAATCCCATATAGGTATTCGGGTTCCTTTGGGAATTACCTATCTGGTCTCTGATGCTCCGTTAGATATTTTTGCTGAAATATCTCCAGTGCTTGATGTAACACCTTCCGTTAATCTCAATTGGAATGGGGGTGTTGGAGTGCGCTTTTATTTCCATTAATACTCATCCAGCGGAGATCATTTTTTTACACTTGCTGGTTAGCGAACAACCCCCGTTGAATCCCGGGGTTTGTTCGCTGCTGCCTTTTTGTTCTTGGCCCCCTTTCGGTGGACCGATTCGACATAACCTGCCATCCTTTTGCAGATTGTGTTCAATCGACCGGGTTTGAAAGGCCGGGCATTTGAGCGAATTCAGCAAAAGTCATGGAGCAATTCTGATAAAGCGCATTAACGGTTTTCTCCGACGTTTTTACGAGGACTTCCGTCATGGTATCCCGCAATGCCAGCAGCATAAATGCAATAAACGGCTTGTCCACTTTTGCGATCCTGTCCGTCTCAGCCAGTGCCCCGAACCAGACGCTTTACATGGAACTGCTTGAGTGAACAATAGTATCGAAGTCAACCGGGAATGATGGTTCGACATTATTGAAGCGATCCCGTCCTTCCGGCATCATGTGGATACCTGTAGGCAAAACTTTATTCACCATGATGTATTCACCGAGATAATTTGTGAGACGGTAGTAGCCGCTCGGTTTGCCAGTTGTTTCGAGCAATGGCTTGCCGAAAGCCCATCGCTCAACAATCTGTTCAACCAATGCCTGCTCGGAGGCTTTCAATGTATCCATAAATAATGCCGTTCTTCGTTATTTCAGAAAATGTTCACCTCTCTCATTATACGAAAGTAACGTTGTTCAATAGCGGCAATAGATGGACGAGGTCACTTCAAAAGATTCTCGGTCACACTCAGGTAAACAAACTGCCCGGCGGTATGCACACTTGAGTCAGGATTCCCTGATATCATCAGCCAATATCGCTTCTAACATAATTCCCTTTTCGATAATGATGCCAAAAAACAGTAAGCAATGTTCAGTTGCTTGCAACTAAGGCAGGGTAGTATACCCGGCTTATTTGCAATTTGCAAAAGCTGGCTGTGAACTGCCACTTGCATTGTATACGGCATTGCCGTTCGCTTCTGTAACCAGTCGTGCCGTGTTAAAAAGTATCTGACATAAGCAGTGCATCATGTGAAAGGTCGATATAAATGTAAATGAGCAGTATATTGTATCTGCACTATGAAATGTATTAGCGAAAAAGGAGATGGCTATGTTGACATATAATCTGATGATTGTTCTGATTCTTTTGGCAGCTTTTCTGGCTTCATCGGTTAAAATTCTCAGGGAGTACGAAAGGGGAGTAGTGTTTCGTCTGGGCCGCATCATCGGTGCGAAGGGGCCGGGGCTTATTATTCTTGTTCCGTGGATCGACAAAATGGTGAAGGTTGATCTTCGTACGGTAACGCTCGATGTCCCACCGCAGGATATTATAACGCGCGACAACGTATCGGTGAAGGTAAGTGCGGTTGTCTATTTTCGTGTGCTTGATGCCATAAAAGCTATTGTTGATGTTGCGGATTTTCATTTTGCAACGTCGCAGCTTGCACAGACCACGCTTCGCAGCGTCTGCGGGCAGGGGGAACTTGATAATCTCCTTGCTGAACGTGATGAAATCAATGACCGTATCCAGTCCATCCTCGATAAGGATACCGAGCCATGGGGGGTTAAAGTGAGCAAGGTTGAAGTGAAAGAGATCGATCTGCCCGAAGGTATGCGCCGGGCAATGGCTAAACAGGCTGAGGCGGAACGGGAACGTCGCTCAGCCATCATTAATGCGGAAGGGGAGTTTCAGGCTGCCCAGCGTCTTGCTGATGCGGCAGCTATTATTTCAGGCACACCTGCCGCCCTGCAGCTTCGCTATCTGCAGACCTTGAAGGATATCGCGGCGGAAAATAACTCTACCACTGTTTTCCCCATACCTATGGATCTTTTCAGGCCATTTTTTGAAATCAAGTCATCGGCACCTTCTCAGTCAACCTAAACTTTTTCAGTCATGTTCAAGATTCATACTATTCTCTGCCCCGTCGATTTTTCAGATGCATCCAAAAAGGCGATACGCTACGCACAGGAATTTGCCGCAAATATGGGAGCATCTGTCTACCTGTTGAATGTGGTTGAACCTCGGCCTATGGCGGTTGATGTATCACTCAATTATGTACCTTTTGAAGCCGACCTTGAAAAAGCTGCAAAAGAGGAACTTGATGTCATTCTTGAGGAGTTTCATCAAGCTGGTCTCAAAGCTGAGTACGGTGTGATGATAGGAAATCCTGCAGACTCTATCCTTGAAGAAATCGACGAGCTCAATGTCAACCTTGTTATTATGGGTTCTCACGGCAAAAAAGGGTTGAGCCGCCTTATCATGGGCAGCGTTGCCGAAACTGTTGTCCGCAAGGCTAATTGTCCTGTACTGATTGTAAAATCCGAAGAAAAGGAGTTTATCGGCGACGAGTAAAAGCTTCTATCAAGGTTTTGGCGCCGCTGAACGGGCTGATTTCTGCAGAAAGCACCTGTTGTTCGATGCTCTCTTTGGATGCAATGACCTCCGGGTGCGAGAAAAACTCTTTTTTCAGCATCTCTTCAAGCACCGTGTAGAGTAAACTTTTAAGCTGTTCACTCCTTCTGGCCTCAAGAGTATTGCCGTTGCGCATTGCTGAAAAAAAATCGGAAATATTCTGCCACACATCCCGGATGCCTTTGCCGGTGAGGGCAGAGGTGAGAAAAACTTCCCGTTGCCATACCGGATGTTTTACAGGCAGCATTCTGAGCGCAGCTTCAAATTCAGCTTTTGAAATGGCAGCAATGCCCGACTGGTCGCCATCGGTTTTGGTAATTGCGACAGCATCGGCAATTTCCATGATACCGCGTTTGATGCCCTGGAGTTCGTCTCCGGAACCGGGAAGCATCAGCAGCAGAATAAAGTCGACCATGGTATCCACAAGCACTTCCGATTGGCCGACTCCTACGGTTTCAACAAGGATGACATCATACCCGGCAGCTTCGCAAAGAACGATGGCTTCATGGGTTTTCGGCGATGTGCCGCCAAGATAGCCGGAAGATGCTGTAGGACGGATATAGGCTTCCTTTCTGGATGCAAGTTTTTCCATACGCGCCTTGTCGCCGAGGATGCTCCCTTTGGACTGCCGGCTGCTGGGGTCAATAGCCAGAACAGCCAGGGTGAGCCCCTGGCTGATGATCAATTCTCCCAATGCCTCGATAAAGGTGCTTTTGCCAGCACCCGGTGAACCGGTTATGCCGATTCGTATCGATGAAGTTTTTTTTGCAAGGCAGCGATCAAGGATCTGATGCGCTTTTTGCTCATGCTCGGGTTTTTGCGATTCAATCAAGGTAATCGCACGGCTCAGCATGTGGCGGTCGCCATTCAGGATGCCGCTGACGACGCTGGCGACGTCCGGCTCGTGATAAGGCTTCAAACGGCTATGCATCTCACTGCTGCTCATTGATCAAACCGTGCAATAAGCTGTTTGAGGATGTTTGTGGCAGCTTCGGCAATAACGGTACCGGGACCAAAAATACCGGCGACTCCTTTTTCATAAAGGAAAGCATGATCTCTTTCTGGAATAATTCCACCGGCAATCACAAGGATATCCTCCCTCTGCTTTGCTTTCAGCTCCTCAATGATTTTCGGAATAAGGGTTTTATGCCCTGCGGCAAGGCTTGATATCCCGATCAGGTGAACATCATTGTCGAGCGCCTGCTGTACCACCTCTTCAGGTGTCTGGAAAAGAGGGCTGATATCGACATCAAAACCGATATCGGCAAAACCGGCGGCAATGACTTTTGCTCCGCGGTCGTGACCGTCCTGTCCAACCTTTGAAACCATGATTCTTGGTCTGCGACCTTCCAGGGTGGCAAAGGTATCGGCAAGCTGCTGGGCCTCTTTAAAGAGGCTGTTATCATGCATCTGTGACATATAGACACTGGTGTTAAGCCTCGTAGTGGCACGGTACCGTCCAAAGGTTTTCTCACATGCTGATGATATTTCTCCCAATGTAGCTCTTTTTCTTGCTGCGTCAACAGCCAGTTCAAGCAGATTCCCCTCGCCTGAAGCCGCGCTTTCCTCGATTGCCCGGAGAGCGAGAGCCGTCTCTTCACTGTTCCGTTCCGCTTTGATTGTTGCAAGGCGCCTCAGCTGCTGCTCAAGAACCAGAGTGTTGTCCACTTCCAGCAGTTCAATATCAGTTTTGCTGGTGGTTTTGTAGCCGTTGACACCCACAATAATCTCTTTGCCGCTGTCGATTCGTGCCTGTTTGCGGGTTGCAGCCTCTTCGATCTGAAGTTTTGGAAGCCCCTGTTCAATAGCCTTGACCATGCCTCCTGCCGCTTCGATATCACTGATGATCTTCCATGCTTTAGCTGCAAGCTCTCCGGTAAGGTATTCGACATAACTTGAGCCTGCCCATGGATCAATGCTCTTGGTGATATCGGTCTCCTCCTGCAGATAGAGCTGAGTGTTTCGGGCTATTCTTGCTGAAAATGGAGAGGGGAGCGCGATGGCCTCGTCAAGAGCATTCGTGTGCAGTGACTGTGTGTGCCCAAGCGTTGCCGCCAGCGCCTCAAGACAGGTGCGTGTAATGTTGTTGAAGGGATCCTGTTCTGTAAGGCTCCAGCCGGAGGTCTGGCAGTGGGAGCGGAGCATCAAGGATTTCGGATTTTTCGGATTGAACTGCTTGACAATTTTTGCCCAGAGCATTCTTGCTGCGCGCAATTTGGCTATTTCCATGAAATAGTTCATCCCTGTTGCCCAGAAGAAAGAGAGGCGTGGGGCAAACGCGTCAATGTCGAGTCCTGTTTTAAGACCCGTACGGATATATTCAAGACCGTCGGCAAGGGTGAATGCAAGCTCAAGATCAGCCGTAGCTCCGGCTTCCTGCATATGATAGCCCGATATGCTGATTGAATTGAATTTCGGCATATGGCTGCTGGTGTAACGGAAGATATCGGCAATAATTCTCATCGAGGGTTCAGGCGGATAGATATAGGTGTTGCGCACCATAAACTCCTTGAGAATGTCATTCTGGATTGTACCGCTTAGTTTTTCAGCCGCTACTCCCTGTTCTTCGGCTGCAACGATATAAAACGCCATAATTGGCAGCACCGCTCCGTTCATGGTCATCGACACCGAAATATCGCCCAGCGGAATCTGATCAAAGAGGATTTTCATGTCTTCAATCGAGTCAACAGCTACACCGGCTTTCCCCACGTCACCAATAACCCGCTCATGATCGGAATCATAACCACGGTGGGTTGGAAGATCAAAGGCAACGGAAAGACCTTTCTGGCCGGCAGCAAGATTCTTGCGGTAAAAGCGGTTCGATTCCTCGGCAGTTGAAAAACCTGCATACTGACGTATCGTCCATGGCCTTGTGGTGTACATGGTAGTGTAAGGGCCTCCGATGTAAGGCGCAAAGCCTGGAGCAAAGTTCAGGTGCTCGGCCTGTTCAAGGTCAGCTTCGTGATATATGGATTTGATTCCGATTCCCTCTGCCGTTGTCCAGGTTTCTTGCTGAGCCTCGCAGCTCTCCTGACAGGCTGCTGGATTGGAAGAAAAAATATCAATCTCTGAAAAGTCCGGTCTCATTTCACTCCGGTTTTATGTTGGTAGGATTTCAGCATATCAAGGACGTTGACGCCTGTATAGACAAAGCTGTCAATTCCAGCGTTGAGAAGCTGTTCGTGTTCTTTTGGCGGCTTGCCGGCCATGACCGTGATAAGGCCGGGTTGAAGAGTGCGGAGCCTTGATGCGATTGTTTGCGCTGTTGGAACGGGATCTTTTTCGGCAATGCAAAGGACAATAATGTCCGGTTTGCTTTCCAGTGCGGTGCTGAAAGAACTCTCTTCCAGAGAAAGAGCAGTTTTACCAGCAATCTCAAAGCCCCCGCAATTGAAAAAGTCCTCTGTAAAGGTTGCCTGCCGGAAGCTTACAGCGGGGTCGCCGAACATCCAGATAAAGATTGAAGGTGTATGCCCGCCCTTCCGGCTGTAAGAGAGAGTTTTAAGACGTAACAACTCATAACCGGCGGTTTCATTTCCTTCAGGCATGTTTGCAATAGCCAGTTCAAGTGCATCTATGTTCTCCAGCTGTTCGGTAACAAGAGGCCAGGGGTAACGGTTGACGCCGATAAGAGTTTTTTTACGGTTGTCGAGGGTTTTTCGGCGTTTTGTTTCAACGTCCGAAATCATTGTCTGGATGAAGCCACCCTTAGCCGCTTCAGCAAGACCGCCCTGTTTTTCAATCTCTTTAAAGAGAGCCCATGAAGATTCAGCAAGGTTTCTCGTCAGAGTTTCGATGTAATGAGAGCCATGTGCCGGGTCGACAACCCTGTCGAGAGAGGCCTCTTCCTTGAGAATGAGATGAATGTTGGCAGTAATGCGCTCTGCAATATCAGGGCTGACAGAAAGTCCCGTATCAAAAGCTCCAATCTGCAGCGTATCGTAACCGCCGAGTACTGCTGAAACAGCTTCAGTTGTCTGCCGAAGTACATTGGTGTAAGGATCGAGCAGAGAACGGTTTCTTTCTGATGTTCTTGCAAAAAGGGCAGGAAGCGAAGTCGCTGAAGCGCCGTATGCTTTCAGCAGATGCCCGAGAAGGTAGCGCAGGGCTCTTGGCTTTGCAAGTTCAGTAAAATGGCTTGATCCGACAGGCAGAATGATGTTTATGGCAGACGCAATAGTGTCCGCCGGAACTCCTGCCTGAAGATAATGATGAAGGTAGTCGCTCACTCCCGCAAGAGCCAGAGCAATTTCCTGTGCAGCAGTTGATCCTTGTTCGTGGTAGGGGATGGTATCGACACCAAGAAGCCTGAAGTTCGGCAGCAATTTTCCGGAAGTAAACAGATCTGCCGTCTGCCCGCTTGAAGAAGCAAGTAACCCCCCGGAATTTTCAGTAAACCCGGGTATGGAAAGGAGGGCTTTCAGAAGGTCAGCAGCAGGGGGAAGGTTCCCGGAAAAATATACAGCTGCAGCAGATGGGTTAATTCCTGAAAAGAGTCTGTTGAGATTATCCGGTGTGCAGAGCGATGGATCGGTTATCACAAACTCAATTGCCGCGGCATCCAGCTCAAAGCTTTTTAATGCGGCTTTGTTTGCTGCTTCAGGGTCGGCGACGGTAATCCGGCGACAGTTTTTCCAGCTGTTGGAACGAGTATGAACTGGTATGTCGAGATGTCGTGTCTTTTCTTCATGGCTGTACCACGGCTCAAGGTTGAACCCGTCCGGCGAATGCCAGACAATACTGTCGTAGGGTATATCCTTGAGCTCGGCGATAGCCCTTTTTTTCCAATCCTCCCGGCCTGCCGCCGGGAACTCATTAAAGAGAGAATCAGGCCGGGAGTGTGTCATAACTTCGTTTAGAATTGTTCATATATACAAAAAAGGCACTCTATGCTTCCTGTTTTTCAAGCACGGCATGCTCAGTTCTGTAGTCGTTAAGAATTTCGGTAATTTTGTACTTAAGTTTTGACGGCAAAGCAGTCAGCTCAACAAATCCTTTCTGCTGCAGCCACCAGGTTGTCTGGAAGTCTTTTGTCGTCGGTTGTCCAGTATACTGCTCAATGACGCGTTTGCCGGAAAATCCGATATTGCCGGCATTATGTTCAAAGAGCTTGATTCCCCTCGATGCGATTCCGATAGCCACCCCGCCGAGTGTAGGGTCGGTAATGATGGAAATGACAGGGAGTCCTGCTTTTTCAACACTGGAAATGGCAACATGCAGTTTTGGCAGGCCAACCATCGACGAACATCCCTCATGCATTCTGGCACCGCCTCCCGTAGCCTGAACAACAAGTGGCACTCCTCGTTTAATTGCGATTTTGCAAGCCCGCCAGATTTTTTCTGCAGTAGTCATGCAGAATGAACCGCCAAGGAAATTGAAGTTGGTTACGCAAAAAACTACCGGTTCTCCCTCAATGGTAGCGTCCCCGGTTATAAATGATGCGGCAGCACCGGTTTTTTGTTGTGCTTCATTAAGCTTTTTCCTGTAGTCGGGAAATTTGAGAATATCCCTGTCGACAATGTAGCGTGTATCGGAATGTTCCTGAAAGGAGCCCGGGTCAAGGATAAGGTCGATGTAGTCATGAGCCGTAAGTCTGACATAGCGGTGTCCGCATGTTTCGCACACAAAATTGTCCGCAAGGAGTTTTGTGTAGAGTATCGGGTCGAGCACTTTTTTGCCCATGAGGTTATGGCAGTTTTTGTGTCGTGCAACAAACAGAACCCTGTCAGGTTTAGGAATAAAGAACGAAACCGGCTTTTCAAAGGCGACAATCTCCTCCTCGGTAATAGTATTCCATTGGCCGATTTTTTCCCATCGCTCCATTCTTCTCGAAAAAACCTTGTCTTTAGGTATTTTATTCAGTTTGTCGAGCCACTTGGCCATCGATTTTTTGAACGATTGAAGGGCAGACTTCGGGAAGTGATGTGCCGGGCCCTCAGGTTCACGGATGATTTCATCAATGATGCCGTTTTTAACCCCCTCTTTAGCTGTTATCTGTGAAATTTGTGCGGCAAAACCTGCTTTTTCTCTTGTGCGGAACAGGATGGATGAACATGCTTCAGGCGAAATGACCATGTACGTGGAGTATTCCATCGCCAGAACCGCATCGCATCCGGTCAGGGCAATGGCGCCGCCGCTGCATCCCCGGTTGATAATAACCGACAGGGTTGGCACTGTTGCTTCAGCGAGCAACTGCATGCAACGGCCGATTTTCCATGCAATGCCGCCTGCTTCCGATTCTTCTGTAGGGTCAGCTCCGGCAGTATCGATGACCGTAATGATAATACGGTTTTCCAGTTCAGCCAGCTTAATGGCCTCATTTGCTTTTTCAAATGCGGCCGGAGTCGGCATGCCCTGATTCCATTTCTTGATCTCTTCAGGACTTCTCATCAGCTTTCGCATAAGCACAAAATCGGATGTTGGTCCTGATTGCTGGCCTATAAGCATGACTGGCCAGAAGTTTTTTCCATTGCGCAGGACAGCCCGGTGTGTCTGGATAATGCAGCTGCCGTGCAGGTCATTCTGCAGGCACTCTTCCGCGTCATCAAAAACTGTCAGGTAGTCAAGGTGCTTGGGGCGTTCGGGATGAAAGGAGAGCTGATACTTTTCGTATTCGGAAAGTTGTTCAATACTCTCATGAGAGTAGCTGAAGCCCTCTCTTTTTTCAAAAGGCAGATAAAAATGTTTCACTGGTTACAAGCTGCTTTGTCTCGATTGTTTAATGCTTTTTCTGAGCAAACTCAATAAGTACCCTGTTTGTCTCTTTTGGATGAAGAAACATGATTTTTTTTCCGCCTGCCCCCTCTTTTGGCAAGCCGAGTGGATTAATGTTAACAGATGCAAGACGTTCCGTTTCTTTGTCGATATCGTCGGTTTCAAACGCTATATGATGCATTCCATCCCCGTTTTTTGCAAGAAATTTTGCAATCGGGCTTTCATCGCTCAAGGGCTCAAGAAGTTCGATTTTTGATTCACCAACGGTAATAAAAGCCACTCTTACTTTTTCAGAGACGACCTCTTCAATCCTGATTGCCTCAGGGGCGCACCCGATAACGTTCCGGAACGTTTCAAGTGCGCTTTCAAGGTTTTGAACGGCAATGGCTATGTGGTCAATTTTTTTGATCATTTGCTCTTGACTGTGGCTGATTTTGGCTTTTCCTGTGCATAGCCGATTGTTTGCAGTACTGTTGTTATCTCCTCAAGAATCATCGGATCGTCAATCGTGGCGGGCATGGTATACTCTTCGCCGTTGGCAATCTTTCTCATGGTGCCGCGAAGTATTTTGCCAGACCGGGTTTTCGGCAGACGATTGACAATAATAGCGCTCTTAAACGAAGCAACCGGTCCGATATTCTCGCGAACGTACTCGATAACGTGCTTGATGATAAGGTTGTGCGGAGTTTCAACGTCATTTTTAAGAACAAGGAAACCAAGCGGTACCTGACCTTTCAGATCGTCATGGACGCCGATCACGGCGCTTTCAGCAACATCAGGATGTTCACAAAGAGCACCTTCAATGCCACCGGTTGAAAGTCTGTGGCCGGCAACATTGATAATGTCATCAGTACGCGACATGATATTAATGTACCCATCTTCGTCAATAAAGCCGGCATCACTTGTCTGGTAATAACCCGGGAACTCCTTCATATAGCTTTCCACAAACCGGTTGTCTGCTTTCCAGAGGGTCAGCATACAGCCAGGAGGAAGCGGGAGTTTTACAACGATGTCACCCATCTGTCCTGCCGGAAGCTCATGCATATCAGCATTGATGACCTGTACATTATAACCAGGAACAGCCCTCGACGCTGAACCGTACTTGACAGGGCCCGGTTCTATACCCTGGCAGTTCGCAGCAATTGCCCAACCGGTTTCTGTCTGCCACCAATGGTCGATGACCGGAACTTTAAGTTTTTCTTCAGCCCACTTTACCGTATCGGGATCGGCCCGTTCTCCGGCAAGAAAGAGGGTACGGAAATTTGTAAAATTATAGTTCCTCAGGTAGTTGCCGTTTGGATCTTCCTTTTTGATAGCCCTGAATGCTGTCGGAGCTGTAAAGAGTACAGAAACATTGTATTCGTTGATGATTCTCCAGAACGTTCCCGGATCTGGCGTGCCGACCGGTTTGCCTTCAAAAATCAGGGTGGTGCAGCCCTGAAGAAGTGGAGCATAAACAATATAGGAGTGCCCGACAACCCATCCGACATCACTTGCCGCCCAGAAAACCTCTCCGGGTTCAACATTATAAATGTTCTTCATAGACCATTGCAGTGCAACCATATGGCCGCCGTGATCGCGCACAATGCCTTTAGGTTGACCGGTTGTTCCTGAAGTATAGAGGATATAGAGTGGATCGGAAGATTCAACAGGGACACACTGTGCAGGCTCTGCGCCAAGAAGGGACTGGTTCCAGGTAAGATCGCGCTCTTCGTTAAGTTCAGCTTTCAGCTGGTCGCGCTGCTTGATGATACAGATTTCAGGCTTGAAGTGGGCCAGCTCTATGGCAAAATCAAGGAGTCGTTTATAATCAATAATTTTACTGTGTTCAATACCGCACGATGCTGAAATGATGACTTTCGGTTTGCAGTCGTCAATTCGAATGGCAAGTTCATGAGAAGCAAAACCGCCGAACACAACTGAATGGATTGCTCCGATTCTTGCGCATGCAAGCATGGCAACTACCGCTTCAGGAATCATGGGCATGTAAATAATAACCCTGTCGCCCTTGCGTACTCCTCTTGACTGCAGTGCCCCTGCGAAAAGTGCTACAATATCTCTAAACTCACGGTAGGTATATCGTTGCTTGGTTCCTGTTACCGGGCTGTCATAAATAACCGCTAACTGGTTACCCCGTCCTTCATCAACATGTCGGTCAAGGGCATTGTAGCAGGTGTTGGTAATTCCTCCTGCAAACCATCGGTAAAAGGGAGGATTGTTTGTATCTAAAACCTTGTTCCATTTTTTGTACCAGTGAAGCTGTTCTGCTGCTTCTCCCCAGAAAGCTTCCGGGTCCTGAATTGATTTCTGATAGATTGAATTGAAGGATTGCGGCATATGAGTTACCCCCTGAAAGTAATGATTTAGTGAAAAATAAGGGAGGCTGGATTACAAGGCATAGAACAGCTGGCAGTAAGGTAAAAGAAGAGCATGAACTTGGTATGGTTTATTTGTTTTAAACTCAATGTTAACAAAAAATACACATTGGAACAACGAACAATTGCAGTTGAAAAAGAAGACATTTAGAGAGGCAATGGAGTGAAACTGACTGGCAGAAAAGCTGAAGAGCGGCATCTGTGCCGCCGGAAGGTATTGCTCGAGCCTGCTGGAAAGTGATGGCGGAGATCAATGTTGGTTCAAAAAAAAATTAAGAAAGCGGCCTGAGTTGCTCGAAAAGTATAAAAAAATCTTCAATTGAAAGCGCCTCGGCACGAAGTGTAAGCGTATTGCCCTCTACCAAATCAAGATTATAGCTCTCTTTCAAATTGTTCAGCAGGGTTTTTCTTCGTTGGTGAAACGCAGTTCTTACAAATCGGCTGAACCCTTGAGGGTCTTCCATCCGCTCACCCTTTATTGGCGTCATGCGGATAACGGCACTGTCCACTCCGGGCTGCGGTCGAAAGACCTTGCGTCCGACCTTGAAGAGGTAGTCCACATAAAAAAATGCCTGCATCTGGACGGCAAGGATTCCGTACTCTTTTGTACTTGGTTTTGCAACTATTCTCATGGCCACTTCATGCTGCATCATCAAGGTTGCTGAAACAAGAGAACGCCGGTGTTCCAGAAGTTTGAAAAGAATTGGAGTAGTAATGGAATAAGGGATATTGCCGAGAACTCGTAAAAGTTTTTCTTCAGCAAGCGGGTTAAGGTCAATTTCAAGGAAATCGCCCTCAATGAGGTTCAGCTGCGGGTACTCGATCCGGATGAATTCAGCGAGCTTCCGATCCTTTTCAATGACGGTAAAGGCCGGACAGATCTCAATGATCTCTCTTGTCAGGGCTCCGAACCCCGGGCCGATTTCCAGAATGTTGTCTTCCTTGCCTGCACCGGAAGCAGCAGCTATTTTTCTTGTGATATTGCGGTCGGTCAGAAAGTTTTGACCTAATTTTTTTTTCACCGCTATTTCAGTATCCTTATATTCAACTTTTCTCATCAGTGGGGTTTGGGATTATTTCAGAAGCAAAGTCTGGCGGAAGCAGTTTTTATAATTTAAGTTATTCTGGAAGTAATGGAAGAAAATATCATCGGGGCCACAGTGGCGCAATATGTGTCGCGGGGAAACAAGGCTACTCGAACCGGGTTTGGTGACGCTCTGCTTGAAATCGGACGGGAGAACAGCTCTGTCGTTGCATTATGCGCCGATCTCACAGGGTCGTTAAATATGAATTTGTTTCGCGATGCATTCCCCGATCGTTTTGTTCAGACAGGGATAGCTGAAGCCAACATGATTTCCATGGCTGCCGGACTTGCTGCAACTGGTAAAATACCGGTTGCAGCAAGTTTTGCTGTGTTTGCCACCGGCAGGGTTTTTGATCAGATTCGCCAGTCGGTATGCTATTCAAACCTCAACGTCAAGATCTGTGCATCCCATGCCGGTCTTACGCTCGGTGAAGATGGCGCCACCCACCAGATTCTTGAAGATATCGGTCTGATGCGCGGTTTGCCAAGGATGACGGTAGTCGTGCCCTGCGATTACAGCGAAACCGTCCGGGCGACAAAAGCGGTTATAAAGCACGAGGGCCCCGTTTATCTGCGATTTGGCCGGCCGAACGTACCTGATTTTACCCTCGATGAGGATGGGTTTGAAATCGGCAAGTCAATCGAGCTTCATCCAGGTAAGGACGTAACTGTTATTGCCTGCGGTATCATGGTATGGAAAGCCCTTGAAGCCGCCCGTATTCTCGAAAAAGAGGGCGTTGGTGTCAGGGTTATCAACATGCATACCATTAAACCCATAGATACGCTCGCCATCGTCCGTGCCGCAAACGATACCGGAGCTATTGTTACAGCAGAAGAACATCAGATTTATAACGGGCTTGGTGATGCTGTTGCCAACGTTTGTGCCCGCAATATACCCGTACCTGTTGAAATGGTGTGCGTAGAAGATCAGTTTGGAGAATCCGGAAAAGCTGATGATCTTCTCGAAAAATACAAGCTTACAACAGGCGATATTCTTGAAAAAATTTATCTGGCTCTGCGCAGAAAGAATTAATGTCACATTCTTTGCAAGGAAAAAGATGACAAGGGGATTGACAATTAATATTAACGCAGAGGAGACTTGAGCTATGGCAATGCCTAATTTCGGCGATATGATGAAGCAGATCCAGCAGGCAGGCGAAAAGATGCAGGATGTGCACAAACAGCTTGAAAAGATCGTAGCCTACGGAGAGGCAGGAGGCGGGATGGTAAAGGTCAGTGTCAGCGGCAAGCAGAAAGTGCTCACTCTCGTCATTGATCCTGATATTTTTGATGACCCGGAAATGGTTCAGGACCTTGTTCTTGCCGCAGTGAACAACGCCATTGACGAGTCCTTGAGGCTTGCTCAGGACGAAATAACCAAAGTGACCGGGGGAATGGTTAACCCGGCCGATATCCTCAAGAACCTGGATTTTGGTAAATAGCACTTCATGCATTATACCTCAGGCTCAATTGAAGCTCTTATTGATGAATTCGCCAAACTTCCAGGGGTAGGACGTAAAACCGCACAGCGTCTTGCCATGCATATCCTGCATGAGCCGAGAATTGAGGCTGCAAAACTCGCTGAAGCCCTGCTTGAAGTAAAAGACAAGGTTATCCGCTGTTCTGTATGCCAGAATGTCACCGATATCGGCGCCGATCCCTGTGCAATCTGCACAAGCAAGGCGCGTGACCGGTCGGTAATCTGCGTCGTAGAATCACCCGTTGACATGCTCGCCTTTGAAAAAACAGGGTACTACAAAGGGCTCTATCATGTTCTTCATGGTGTCATTTCACCACTTGACGGCATAGGACCCGACGATATCAAAATTCGCGAACTGCTGGCGCGAATTTCCGCTAAAGATCCATTGGAAGTCAAAGAGGTTGTACTTGCTCTGAATCCGACCATTGAAGGCGAAACCACAGCACTCTATCTCAGCAGGCTTCTCAAGCCGCTCGGTATCTTTGTCACAAAAATAGCACGGGGCATACCAGTCGGGGCGGAACTTGAGTTTATTGACGAAGCGACCCTTTCACGCTCTATGGAAGGTCGTTCTGCCGTTTAGCAATTCCGTTTTAATTCCATAAAAAATGAGTTCAGAAAAAAAGTCAGTCTTGATCCTTGGCGGAGGCCTTGCCGGTTTGACAGCCGCCAAGCGGTTGACAGATAAAGGGTTTCAGGTCAAGGTGCTTGAAAAAAGAGAGATTTTCGGCGGCAAGGTCTCTTCATGGAAAGATGATGAAGGAGACTGGATCGAATCCGGCACCCACTGTTTTTTTGGGGCATATACCGTGCTTTATGATCTTTTGAAAGAAATCAAAACCGACCATGCTGTTTTATGGAAAGAGCATCAGCTAACCTATACCCTTGATGGCGGAAAACGCTTTACCTTCAATACCTGGGATCTCCCCAGTCCGCTTCATCTCCTGCCTGCGATTGTCAAAAACGGCTATTTTACTCTTGGTGAAATGGCAGCTTTTTCAAAATCGCTCATTCCTCTGGCACTGAAAAAGCAGGCTTATGCCCCGACACAGGACCACCTGACATTCGCTGCATGGGCAGAACAGAAAAAATTCGGCAGGCGCCTCATGGAAAAAATGTTCCGTCCGATGGCTCTTGCCTTGAAGTTTATTCCTCCTGAAGAGATATCCGCCAAAATTATCCTCGATGTTACCGAGACATTTTATCGTCTTCCTGCTTCATCCTGCATGGGGTTTCTGAAAGGTGCTCCGCAGGAATATATCCATCAGCCGCTTCTTGACTATTCAGCCTCGAGAGGTGCAGTTTTCAAGAACAGGATAGCTGTTGATGAGCTTCTCTATGACGATGGCGAAATAAAAGGAGTTCATCTCCGTAACGGCGAAATCCTGACCGCTGACTACTACCTGTCTGCGCTGCCCATCCATAACCTTAACAAAGTGTTGCCCGGCAGCCTGAAACAGCACGACCGTTTTTTCGGAGGACTTGATAATCTGGATGCTGTTCCTGTCATTTCCGTACAGATATGGTACGATCGCGAAATCGCCACGGATGACAACGTACTCTTCTCTCCCGACGGTGTAATTCCGGTCTATGCAAATCTTGCACAAACAACACCCGACTACCGTACCCTGAGGGGAATGCCATTCAGCGGCAAAACCCGCTTTGAGTTCTGCGTTGCACCGGCAAAAAACCTTATGCCACTTTCGAAGGAAGAAATTATCCGTCAGGTTGATCTCAGCGTAAAAAACTGCTATCCCGAAACTTCACGAGGCGCTCAGATTCTCAAAGCAACACTGGTAAAAATACCACACTCTGTCTATGCGCCAACTCCCTTTATGGAACAGTACCGGCCAACCCAGACAACACCTGTTCGTAATCTTTTCCTTGCCGGTGGATTTACGCAGCAGCTCTATTACGACTCCATGGGGGGCGCAGTCATGAGCGCAAACCTTGCCGTTGACGGCATTGTGAAAGAGGCAGGCCTGAAGAATTGCTGATTGAGCAAGCAACTGAAATCAGGAGGGGCTCAATGCGACAGTCCCTGAAGTCCCTCCGCTCCAGTAATCCAAAAGCAAGTTAAGCCTGTAACCTGTATAAAGTCTTTATTACTCATTGGAAATTTATCTTTAGTTTTCTTTGGGAATTATTATCTTCAATTCCCTGATTCGATTCAGTTAATTGACTATTAGGCCCTTGTAGCTCAGTGGATAGAGCAGTAGTTTCCGAAACTAAAGGCCGGCAGTTCAAGTCTGCCCAAGGGCACAAAAGAGAGGTATTTCGGGGTGTGGCTCAGTTGGTAGAGTGCTGCGTTCGGGACGCAGAGGTCGTGGGTTCGAGTCCCGCCACCCCGACACAAGAGTGGTTCACAAACATATCAAGATCTCCCTGAGCCCCTGAACAAAGCAATGGCATAAAACCACCATTACAATGATCAGTCCGCCCTTATCGATGAGTCCATTAAAAGGAGTTGTTACTGGAAAAGTCTCAGCTCCTTTTTTTGTTGGTTAACAATCCGGAACCGGAAGCAGAATCGTTCAGAAATCGGCTAATGAAATCTCTCAGTCGCGCTCTGCAAGGCGGGCAACAGCATGGCCGCAAGCAGCGCACTTCCCTTTGAGCAGCAAGTCTCCGCCTTTATCAAGGAGAGCGCCGGAATAGTCAATGATCGTCACTGTATCGCGGCACTTCGAGCAAAAGCAATTGGTAAGTATTTGCTCCCGTGCCGGCAAGGGAATTGCAGCCCAGAAGTCTCGAGCAGCAGGCGTGAATTCCGGGAATTTCAGTATGGCCATTAAGAGCTCCGTATTATAAATTTCAGCATGTCATCTCCATAATTTTTTTGGCAATGGCAATGTCAGCAGGAGCTAACTTGTATTCAAGCAGTGAGGTGATAGGCACCCACTCAATTTTATCGTGGACCGTCAGCGTGAAATTATGGTCGGCTATAACCGTAAGCAGCGCTAAAAGCCTTATTGCACCCTGCTCGTAGAGGTAATCACACGGGGTTGAGTGAAATTAAATACTATGAATTTCATCAATATCACTCCTTATTGTAAGAAAAATATTTTCGATATAGAAGTAACATCGTAGATTTTAATTTTTGTCATATAGAAGGGTGATGCCCTCATTTCTTCTATTATTTTATGGGACGGCGGATGTCCTACCTCCGGTTGTACGTTGATACTGTTCGGTTATGGTCGTTCCATTCCCCCCGAACAATAATCCATTACAATCATAAAACAAGGAGAACCCCATGAGCTGTAAATTTGATACTGTTCCGGTAGAGTCCGATACGGTAATAATCTTGAGTTTGGAGGCGAAACTTGATGAGTACGACGTTCTCTATCAAAAGTGGTCGTGGGAGAATATCTATGCGGAAAGCTTCATTTTTGCCTCGCAAGATGTCGCTATTATGAGTGATGACGAGCTTAAGGAATTTGCCCGTTCTTCACCCATGATCAAGCCGGAGAGTAGTGTTACCTTAAAAAGAGGTGAGCAATTCACCTTTGTAAATTTTAACTTTGTCAGTTCGGAGGGCGAATAAGCTATGAGCAAAATTCTTTACATTGATATGGATAGCGTTCTGGTTGATTTCAAGTCAGGGATTGAAAGGCTTGAGTTAGAAGAGAGGGTAGCCTATAAAGATAACCTTGATGATGTGCCCGGCATATTTGCCCTTATGGATCCGGTCGAAGATGCCATAGAGTCATACCACGACCTTGCCGGTCGGTTTGATACCTATGTCCTTTCAACAGCCCCGTGGAATAACCCCAGTGCCTGGTCAGACAAGCTCCATTGGGTAAAAAAGCATCTTGGTGCTCCTGCTCACAAGAGGCTTATTTTGACACACCATAAAAACCTCAATATTGGGGATTATCTTATAGATGACCGGGTTGCAAACGGTGCAGGTTTATTTACTGGTGAACATATCCAGTTCGCCACCGAACAGTATCCGGATTGGAAAGCAGTTATCACATACTTAAACGGTAAAGAAAACTGAGTATGGGGATGCACATAAACAACAGTAAGACCCAATGGATTGACCGTAATGCGTTGTTACAGTCAGTAACCGAGCATTATGGACCTCCCCAGCTTTTGAAGCAACCCCTAACTCCTCGAACAACTCCCTTTCCAGGCACTCTTGAGGCGTTTCCCAATATTCCTGAGTTGTGCCATTAGTGCGAAAGTTCGGAATCCAAGAGTTTTCCAAGCATGCTGCTCGAAAAATCACCGTTATCCATCTGCATCACGTGCACCTCACCGGTTTGTTCATCACGGATGTGGCCTCATGTACATTCAGTAGTTCTTTCCGGGGCTGCCGACAATGGGTTTCAGCGTACTGCCGGGCCTCGGCCAACAGCAACTCGAGCTCATGTTCCGTATGAGCACTGCCGATGTGCTTCAGGAAAGAACGTTGCTTCCCCTTGTTTTGGACTACCTGAACGGCAGTCGCTCCGGACTTGGTCCGAACGGTTCTGATTGTCAAGTCTCCGCGCATGGCTCAAAGATACCATTAGTGCGAAAACTCGAGAACCAGAAAATGCTAAAAACAATGAAAATAATAACTTAATTTTTTGTGCCCGCTGATTTTCAGAAAGTGGCACAAGTCAGGAAAAAATTCGGATTAAAATTTAGCATGTCATCAGAAACCAGATAAGTGATTTGCCCTAACAATAACTTTGTAACTGCAGTTTGTTAAAAATAACTTCCACTGCAGACCTTACTATAATAACCCAACCTTATCGAACATCTTCTTCAAATATATCGGTCCACCATCAGGCATAAATAAAACATTCCGCTCTTCCAGATCCTCTTGCTGGCAGGTAACATTAAGCAGCCCTTCAAATCGAGTTGCAGACAGAATAAAGGCATTTAGCGTCAGTTTTGGATCACCGAGCTTCTCCTCGATCACTTTGACTTCCTTGTAAAGGCCAAGTTTTGGATCGGTAAGGTTCATCTGGCGTAACCCTTTTGGATCAATAAAGTTCAGCCACTGCTCTCCTGTAGTGTCGTCTACCAACCATAGCAAGAAGTCTGGATAGAAATTCCCGGCCAAAGCAAATCCAAGGCCCTTGGCTTTTGTGTCAGCATTGCGGAGCAGGTAGAGGCTGCGCTTACCAATAACTTGTTGCCCGTTTGGTGTCTTATAGAAAGCGTCAAGGTCTTTGACAAACTGAACTTCGCTTGGTGCATCGAATGCGAGTGGGCGCATTTTTAAGGGGGCAGCTCCATCGAAAAGTCCTGCGAATAATGGGTAATAGAGATGATGATCAAAGCTGATGGCAACCATCCGCCCGGCATTCCACTGATTTGCTTCACCCAGTTTCCCACTCGTCACCAGTAGCTGGAGTGCCCGAATTTTCTTCTCATAAGCTTCGCCATCCTCTGTATTATCGATATCAAAGTGGTAAACCTTGAGTATGGCGTCATCTTCTTCATTTATATTCACAATGTCGTAAAACTGCCCTTCATACGCAGTTTTCAATGATTTGTAAAACCGATCGGTATAATCCTGCAGTAAACGGATAAGAATATCTTCCTGTTTCCTTATATCGGCGATAGACCTTATTGTCAGCTCTTCATGGGGGATGTAGAGGGTATACCAATCATTGTGCGTCAGGCAGAAATCAACTAATCGTGCCCGCTCCAAACGGAGATTGCTCCAACTGCGCAGCTGCTTGAAATCCTGAGCCGCCAGATAAATTCGATTAAAATCAAACATTGCCATAGTCTCGCTGGCAATCTTCCCAATATTACGAATGGCGGTTTGTTCGTGAGCACTCCCTTTATTCTGCGAGCTCATTGCTTCAATCTTTGGATACAAATCGAGATCGATATGTGCCTCTTTGATTTTACCAGAAAACTCGGCAGGCACTTCGTAAAGCCATGGAAAATGAGTGCGCTTGAATCCCTTGATCTGGTTGTCCTTATAGCCGTCTTTGAGTGTCAGTGTTTTAAGCTGGTTTTTTGGGAGATTAGAATGGGTTTTGAAGTCCAACTGAATCATCTCATCGGATGTGCTGACACCTTCTTCTTTCAGGTACTCCTTGAACGTTGCCATATAACCCGCATTCACTCCGAAGATGTTCAGTGTTTCCAGTCGCTCAAGATGCACACCTTTTGGCCGCTGCTCTGGGGTGCTGCGCTTGAGTGAATACTCCTTACCTTTTAACCGCACACCCCGCCCGAATAATTGGATAATTTGAGAACCTTCACCTTTGCCCATGTTGAGCAGCCCCATCGTAGAAACTCGCCAACTGCTCCACCCTTCGGTAAATTTTCGCGACCCAATCAGAACATGAAGCCGGCTCTCTTTGCGATTGAGCGTACCGAACATCGACCCGCCAAAATCGTCAGCTTCAGTATCGAACGCTGTGAGATTTTCGGCTTCTTTGAAAAAACCGGCATCATCGCCAATATTGATCAGCCCAAACGGTTCTGCATCACCTACTCGCAAGGCCAGCTCACCCTTGCTGCTCTTCAAGTTGACCACCTTAAGCCGTTGCGGAGCATCGGTATTGAATAGCTTTCTGAGTATATCCGCATACACTTCCGTCGCATTGCTCTGCATCAAAGGAGTAAAGCGATCATGGAATATATTCTTACCTTTTGCATCCAGCAGAATTGCAGTATTTGCCATTAACTCCTTAAGCCATACCTTGGTTTTTGCCGCGTCGTTCAAAAACCCTGCAAAGAATTTGAGAACATTGAGGATATCGGAGTCTTCTCCGGCAACCGTATTGCCAACAAAAACCCAGAGAGGCTTTTCAATGTTTAAATCACTCAATTTTGCTTTGTGGGTACTCCACAGATATTGCTGCTGATAAAAGCTCAGGAGGCAAGCGGTAAAGTATTGATGGGCGATGTTCTCGTCTGTATAATCTTTATCCTTCAGATTAAGGATCAGAGACTCTTTACCGTAACCATCCTCATAGAAAAACTTGTAGGAGTAATCAAAGAGAATACTTTTAGCGTAAATCTCGCGGGTTGCCAGCGTTCGGGCCTTCCTCTTTTCATCGCTGGTCAGTACCAACTGCTGCTTTTGCACGCTCTCCAGTTTTTTCAGGTTGGTGGTGTCAAAAAGCACTTTCGATTTCTTTTTGCGCAGCTCATCTTCTGCCCTGAGCACTGTGAACCCCTTTGCCACGGCCTGGCCGAAAGTAGCTGAATACTCAAACGCAAAACCTCCCCGAACAAGCGATTCACGGCGGCTCATCCAGGCACCTGCAGCTGTCCCTGTACCACGATGACCCTCATCGACCAGCACCAGATTGTTTCCTTCGAACGCTTCTACAGCAACAGTCTTGTCACCCATCTCATCGCCCAGCTTGTTGATATCAATGACTTCAACAGCGCCCCGGACTACACTGCGGTTTTTGTCGAAAAGGCTGCAAAAGCCAAAGCCTGAGAGCTGCAATTCTGACAAGTGCTGACGTGACAACCCCTCATTTGGCGTGAGCAGAATAATCTTGTCCGGATAGACCTCATTATTACCACTCTGGAAGTAATGAAGATACTGTCGGATATTGACGTGCAGCAGCAGCGTCTTGCCGCTGCCGGTAGCATTCCAGTATGCCAACTTGTTCAGCTCATCGGCTTCAAACCGCTGAAAATGATGTTCAGCTTCCTGCCCCCCATTGTAAGACTGCAAACCGTCATTCAGACCATCCAGCAATTGCTGCCGATGGTTGAAGTACCAGTCAAGGTAGATCTCGGTAAAGAGCAGCGAAAGGTACTGGAAGTACTTCATATTCAGCACAACACCTTCGACCTTGTTGCGCCGCTCGGTAATAGCATTCCAGTGCCCGACAATATTCAGGTCATACCTCCGCAGGGTTTGCTCGCTAATGCGATCAACCTCAAAGAGATTCTGATGCAACTCATGAAAAAATCCGGTCTGACCGTCTTCCTCTATCCCTTCATGGCGATCCTCACCAAGCCGGTTTTTCAGTGCGTGCAAACTGCCGCCTTTAAAAAAGCCCATCATCCATTGATTGAGCACCAGCTCCTCGTGGAAGCTGCGTTTTGCAGCTTTACTCATTGTCGCCCCCATCCGCTTGATACGCTTCTACCTGCTCCAATAACAGTGTGCGTTCCCGATCCAGCTCCTTTCGCAGCTCTTCTTCGGATGGCAAGACCAATTTATAGCGGCTGGCGAACAACTGTTCACTACCATTCAAGACCGAATAGCGAACCACCGACTCGTCCTTTTGCGAACACAAAATAATGCCAACAGTAGGATTATCGCTCTCGCCCCTTTTCAAATCGTCGTACATGCGTACATACATGTCCATCTGTCCGATGTCCTGATGCACAAGCTTGCCGCTCTTCAAATCAATCAGCACAAAACACTTGAGCAGATAGTTGTAAAAAACAAGATCAATATAAAAGTCCTGCGACTCGGTACTGATACGCTGTTGACGGGCAACAAAAGCAAAACCTTTACCCAGTTCCAGCAAAAACGCCTGCAACTTATCCATCAACGCCTGCTCCAGCTTTGACTCCAGCAGCTTTCCTGTGCCGGGCAATCCAAGAAACTCGAGCATGACGGGATCGCGCACAAACTCCCGGGGGCTCTGTGGCAATGTCGCGATATTGGCTTCGGCCTCAGCCTCCACGCTGGCCTTGTCGCTGCTGAGGAGCAGGCGCTCATAGTACAATGTGCCAATCTGCCGATCCAGTACGCGAACATTCCAGTTTTGCAAAGCAGACTCATTCATGTACCACTGCCTTGCTTCGGGGCTATCAACACGCAGCATTGCCCGATAATGCGACCAGCTCAATTCGCGACGCACTGTGTCGTAAATTGGAAAAGCAAGATAAAACCGGCGCATGTGCCGCAAATTAGTGGCATCGAACCCCTTGCCAAACTCACCAGTCAATGATTCTGCCAGCCGCGACAGCAGTTTTTTCCCATAAGCAGCGCGTGCCTGCCCGCCTTGCTCAAACTCAACGATATGGCGACCAATCTCCCAGCAGGTACGCACCTGAATGACATCCACTGTCCGCTTTGCTTCTTTGCGGGCATCAGCAATCAGAGCGCGCAACTGAGCAAGCAACACATCGATATTCCCCGAGAGGCTCCGATCATGCTCATTCATCGGCACCTCCATGGTTGCATGTTTAAAAGTCCCATTTTATACCCCCTCCACGCTGAACATGCGGTTTAGGAATTCGGGCTCGATCTGGCGGAGTTTCAGGGTTTTGGTAATGCTACCTTCCGCTTCGGTAGTGGTGAAGACTGCGGGAATGTTATGGTCACCGTTGATGTAGACAATATCGAATTCACTGTCTCGCGGGTTGATGGCAAGTTTTTCACAGAGACGGTTCAAGGTTTCATAATCAACCAACTCCAGATCCCGCCATAATACGAGCGTTTTTTCGCCTGTCGGGAGCAAGCCTGTTACCAGCACAAAGCCTTTGCCCTGCTGCACATCAATATGCTTTACGCGCAAGCCGATGAGGTAGTTGAAAGTCTCAATCAGGTCAATGGTGCGCTCTTCATATGCGCCTGCCGAATCCACCGTAACCTTGAGCTTACAGTCAAATGGCTTGTTGAAGTGCTCCACCGAAAGAAGCGACCCCCGGCTTTCGATGTCGAGCAGATAGCGCAGGAGATACTCCTCCTGTGCTGATTTTGGCAGTGTGTCGAGCAGCTCTTGTTGCTTTGGGGTACGGCGGAGCTGGAGGTTGTTCAGCGTGTCTTCGTAGCTTTCGATTTTGATGACTTTGAAAGCATGGGAGGTGCCGGTCTGCGGAGCCGTAGCTTTGCCATCTTTCCATACAGCGGAATAAACCACCTTCTGGATACGGGGTTTTAGAACAGTATCGAAGTATGCTCCCTGCTCCACGAGTATATATTTTCGATGCCCCTTATCATCACGATTGAGATTAATAACGGCCTGACCAGTTGTACCTGAACCCGCAAAATAATCGAAAAAGAAACCACTTCGGCCTTCTTTGATGGATCCAAAAAGCTCTTCGTATAGTGATACAGGATGGCAATAAGGAAAAGCCAAACCAAGATCATCCATATCCTTTTTCCCACTGTTAGCATTTTGCATTACAGATGACAATTGTCTTTTTGAATCAAGCCCTAAATATACTTTCTTTTGCGGCTGAGATTTATCATCTATTCCCCATAAAATTTCGTCACTTTCGATAAGAACTTGCAGTGTTTCAGGAGTCCTTGACCATCCATTCGGAGGCACTGGACAAGGTTTCCCTGTGTTTGGATGAATTAAAGGGATGTGATATTTTGGATCTGTGCGAGGTTCCGGAGCTCCCATAGCAACTCCACGATATACTGAACCATTATCTTCAATGAAACGGTAAGCTTTCTCACCTCCCGTCAAATTTTTTTGCGTACTTATCCATTTGGAAAATGCCTGACGAGATTTTTCATTAACGCCCCCAAAAGTTAACGTAAACTCTTTCGCCTTCTCAAGTATTAGAATGACATTATCATTTTTCAAATAAACAGGGCTTGGATCTTCGGATCTCCAAAGGATATATTCATGCTGTGTAGCTACCCCTTTACGACCAAGCATTGGGTTTTTCTTATCCCAAATTATTGACCCGCAATTTGGCAAACCTATTTCACCCAGCATTAGAAAAAGGTTTTCGTACTCATTTTCATCTATATGACATTGAAACACACCTCTGCTCTGCAATAAAATTGGCACTAAAGAAGTTGTTTGCCACATCAAACTCAACCAAGAAGAGTGTTGATACTGATTTTTATACAAAAAACCACTTGTTGCGGTGTTGTATGGCGGGTCTATATGCGTACATATAATTTTTTCTTGATACCTTTTCTGCAACAGATTCAGTGCCTGAAAATTATCCCCATGTATCAGAAGTCCATTAAGGCTTTCATCCAGATTATCCAGGGCTGCAAGTAATGAGCTTTTGAATGCTGCATCAAAGAGTGCACTGTCTACCATCAGATATGGGTGCGCCTTCAGGTACTCAACACTGCCAATTTTCGGATTACTGAACAGTCCCGGCTTGTCAACGGCAACAGCATCAAGCATCCCGAGGCCTTCCCATTGTTCCCATTGCTTTGGATTGGCGGCAATTTCCAGGTAGAGGCTTTCCAGACGGTCGAGCGTCACGCAGTAGTGTGCGGAAACAACAAACTTCTTTTTCAGCCAGAGCTTTTTCTGGAACTCTTCGAGCTGGGCAAGGAAGGTGATCAGGTCGAGTGCAATGGAGCGCAGGGTCTGAATCATGCGCAGGCTTTTTTCGATGTCGGCAAACTTTTCAGCATTTTGCACGTCATCGAGGTGCATCACTTCGTTCTTGATGTAGAAGTCAAGTTCACGGCGCAAAAAGCCGCCTAAATCCTTGTGGATAAAGTAGTCGGCGCTGTTCCTAGTGGTATAGTTGGTGAGGCATTTTTCAAGCAGGGTTCGCTGCGGGTTTTTCTCGGTCGGTTCCCGCTTGCTCAAATCCAGCCAGTGGCTTTTGACAGTTGGATCGTCCAGAATAGTTCTGACAGCAGCGCTGACCAGCTCCTCCTGTCTGGTTCCTTTCGGCATAGCTTTGTATTCAAATCGCAAAACCAGCTCGCCATTGACCACTTCGACCGGCAGCAATGTCTCTTCGTACTCATCCCCCTCATCATCAACAAGCGTGCGAATATGAGGCTCGATCAAGGCAAAACGGCGCTCCTTGTCGTTATCCTTGCGGTTATCCTTCGCTGTATCAGCGGTCACCAGACGGAAGCTGACCGTGCGGCCATCGTCAAGCTTGAAGCCGTAGTTTGAAAAGTTTTCGCCGCTTTTGGTATAGTATTGATCCTTGTTTGCCCAATACAGCATCACCTCTTCACCGGCGTACGGAATGGCGTAGGTGTCGCCTTTGTAACGACGCTGGCTGATAAAGTCACCTTTGTCGTAGTAGCGGGAAAAAAAGGTGAGCAGATGCGTGAATACCGAGTTTTCATGCTCGGAGGTACCGGTACCATAGTCAGCAATCTTTTGGCGCAACGCAAGCACGCCGGGAACAGCTTCAGGGTCCATGCCGTCGGCAAGGTATTGCGCCTCTTTCTTGCTTAACTCATTCTGAAGAGCTGCGATGGAGGCGGCTCCAGATGAGGCAAGGATTTCGTTCACCTTTGCTTTAAGGCGATTGTCGAGATAGTCATTGATCTCAACTACCCGTGAATTGAGAATACGGTAAACCCCGAAATCCAGTTCGGGCCGGTCAATCTGGAATATCTCTTTCAGCTTTTTTACAAGATCTTCGTATTTGCTCATGGGGTATCTCAGAATGGGTTCAATTATTTTACCGCCCAGCGAATGGTAAACAGCACCTCGGTAGTCGTGTTTTGAGCGAGTCGGCGTTCAAGCGATGTGATCAGGGAATCGCGTTTTTCCATGATTTCGTCTTCAACCTTAAAAATCTCCTGCCGCTGTCGGCGTTGCTGCTTTTCAAGTTTTTGTATCTGCTGCTGAATCAAGTGCTGTTCATCAAGCGTAACTGCCAGCCTTGCCTGACGCCGCTGTACTTTGATCAGCTCTTTTGTATCGCAAAGGGCTTTTTCGGCTGAAAGCACCATGTCGTCGGCCCACTTTTCAAGCTTTTCACGGGCCTGGTTGAAGTGGACACTATTCTGTTCGAGTGAGCAGCTCACCGTTGCTTTTGCGTGCTGCGTTGCTTCGGCCAGAAGTCGGTTTTCAACTGTTGCAGGGATTTCGATGTTGCCTGCAACACATCCCGGACAGATGAAGAGCTTCTCCATCGTCTCTTGATCGAGCGAAACACCGCTTTCATCAAATCCTGAAAAGAGAAGGTACTCCTCACGTTCGTAAGATTCAACAACCAGTCGAGTAAGTGTGAGAAATCCCTTTTTTCCTCGAAGCGCTTCAACAGCATGGATGCGGGCTGAATGTCCCAAGAGGTCAAACACGATCTCTGCCGGAGCAGTCGGAAGTGCTTTTGCACTCTCCACAACATGCTCACCGAGGGGATGAGAAAGACGGTAAAGAAACTGGCTTTGTTCCTCACTGCCAGGATCGCCGGCATCCTGTATTGCCTTGGGAGTCGATTTCGAGATCAGATGGTAACGACCGGTGAGAATCTCCTGACTTGGGGTTCGTTCAAGGTCAAAAGCCAAGGCATCATCGTCAAAACGGGCATCTTCATCAAGCATAAAGCGTGTCAACAACCAGAAGCGCTGACTGAAACGATCAAGCTGAGCCTTTGTCTCATTGAGCTGCATCCGGAGACGCTGATGCACATCTTCATCGAAGTTTTCGAAGAGCGTTCGTCGGGTGTCGGCCATGCGGCTGCGGATTTGTTCATCCATTTCTGATTGCAGGATGTGAAATGCGGTATCAATCTCTTCAGGGGTTCGACACTCCTGATAGATTGAGAGAATGCGCTTTTCAAAATCAACACCGGATTCTATGGTACCAAGTACTTCATCGGAAGCACCGAATACGCCGCTAAAAAGGTTGAACTTTTCCGCAAGCAATTCAAGTACTCGACGATCGACTTCGTTGCGTTCGTTCAAAAAATTGATGACAACTACATCATGCTGTTGACCGTATCGATGGCACCGCCCGATGCGCTGCTCAATACGCTGGGGGTTCCAAGGGAGATCGTAGTTGATGACAAGAGAGCAGAACTGCAGGTTGATGCCTTCTGCAGCAGCTTCGGTAGCAAGCATAATCGAACCATCATCACGGAAGTATTCAATAAGGGCAGTCCGGACATCAACTGCTCGCGATCCTGATGAACGTCCACTATCCCGATTCTTTTGAACCCACTCTGTGTAAATTTCGGTGGCTTCCGGTCCGCTATTTGTACCGTTGAAAAGCACAACTTTTCCCTTGTACCCGTGTGTGTCGAGGAAGCTCTTCAGGTACTCTTGTGTGCGTCGTGATTCAGTGAAAATCAGAGCTTTGCGCGAAGCTCCGGTTAACGCCATCTGTTCAAACCCGATATCGATTGCTGTAAGGAGGGTTTTTGTTTTAGTATCGGTACCAATACTACGGGCCCATGTTGCAAGCCCTTTCAAAATGTCTATTTCCTCACGAAGTTTCGACCTGTCAATCGTATCAGGTTCAGGATTGTTGTCAGTTTCATCCGGTTCAGCGAGAATTTCATCGAGCAGATCACTCTCGATTTCTTCAGATTCAAGGATTCCCTCAGCCAACTCGGGGTCGTTCTGCGCCTTTTCATCCTGGAGTGTTTCAAGCCTGATCCTTAAGGTGTCCAGCGTAGCTGCGATAGCCGGAGATGACGATGCAAGAAGTTTGCGCAGGATGAGGGATGTGAGATGCCGTTGCTGTTTAGGAAGAGCATAGCTCTCCTCTCGTTGAAGAAATCCTGAAACTGCCTCATAAAGTGCATGCTCATTGTCGCTTGTAGTGAACGGGCGGGTAATTGCCCTCCGTTCGGTGTAGCGAATATATTCGGTAACCTGATTACGTAATGTGCGTTTACAAAAACTGGAGAGGCGCAGACGCAAAGCTTCGAGGTCATTACCTGCATTTGCGTATAGAGACCGAAAAGAGTCAGCATCTCCGAACAATCGCTCATCAATCAGGGTAGAAAGCCCGTATAACTCAAGGAGAGAGTTTTGCAAAGGAGTTGCAGTCAAAAGAAGTTTGCGGCAATCTTCAGTCGCCCAGCGGATACCTTGTCCAACTTTATTGCTTGCCCGGTAAGCATTCCTGAGTTTGTGGGCTTCGTCAATAACAACCAGATTCCAAGCGATACTTTTCAGCTCCTCGCGTAACGCATTCGCGTAATTCATGGAGATGATAAGCACACACTTCTCGTTAAGTGGTGCTCGCCCATGACTTTTAGCTTCGCGATAAGCTTTGGCATCGAGTACCAGCGCTGGCAAGTTGAACTTTTCCTGCAATTCAAGAGCCCACTGTTTTCGCAATGATGCCGGGCAAATTACGAGCAACCTTCGTTTGCGTTCTGCCCAAAACTGGCAAAGCACTATGCCCGCCTCAATTGTTTTTCCGAGACCGACTTCATCAGCAAGAATAACACCCTTGGATAGCGGTGATTGTAGAGCAAATAGTGCAGCCTCAATCTGATGGGGATTCAAGTCAACGGCAGCATCAAACAAGGCCATGGATAAACGATCCATGCCATTTGCTGCACTACGGGTCAGATCGTGAGCGAAGTACTTGCTATGATGTGGTGTGATGCTCATCGGCTAAATGCAAAGATCATGATGTTCACTTTTTGGAAAGTGAACAAGGTTAATATGTAAGCTGGTATTATACGCTGTCATGATCTTATATTTATCATTTATTCACACCAAATAAAAGATGCAAAATAGTTTAGAGGCAAGAGTCCTGACTTGAATATACTGCGGGTTATTGGTCATAAACTGTCTGAGGTAAAAAAAACTTTAACTTTTCAACGACCAGTAGCAAGTTTTTCCTGTCTCAAACACGCTTCACTTAGAGAGTCACATTTCTCCCCGCTGCTTTCGCTATATTAGCTGTTCAGCCCTAACAAACCAAAACCCCAAATCGACATGGCCATGACTGTTGAGATTAAAAACGGCAAGCTCTGCATAGAGATTGACTTGGAACCTCCAACGCCTTCTTCATCAGGCAAGACGCTTGTTGTTGCAAGCACTCGCGGGAACGCTGTGACTACGGCAATGGTTGATGGGAAACCGATAACGATTGGCCTCAACGCTTATATCAAGAAATAGCAACTGCTTCAATGAGATTCTCCAGAATTCATTCCGGCCCAGTGCAGGCTTTCCTTCGCCTGCAGAAGACTATATTGAGATGGCGCTTGACCTGAACAAAGATCTCATCAAGCACCCTGAAGCCACGTTCTACGCCAGGGTAAAAGGACGTTCAATTATTGATGCAGGCATTGAAGACGGCGACCTGCTAATTATCGACAAGGCACTTGAACCAAAAGATGGGGATATTGCTGTCTGCTTTATTGACGGGGAGTTCACCCTGAAGCGCTTGGCAGTGAAAGAAGACGGCGTGTACCTCATCCCAGCCAATGCCGAATTCAAGCCGATCAGAATCACCGCATAAAACAATTTTCTCCTCTGGCAAATGCTTGCCTATATTATCCACAAGCCGACCTAACCGCGGCTGGAGACCACCAACCATGTTTGCCCTTGTCGACTGCAATAATTTCTACGCCTCCTGCGAGTGCGCTTTCAATCCCGCCCTGCGCCTGCGCCCCGTCGTCGTGCTCTCAAACAACGACGGCTGCATCATCGCCCGCTCGGAAGAAGCCAAAGCGCTCGGCATCAAGATGGGCGAGCCCGAATTCAAGTGCCGCCCGCTGCTGAAAAAACATGACGTTGCCGTCTTCTCCTCAAACTTTGCCCTTTACGGCGATATGTCTTCACGGGTAATGACCACCTTGGCCGCTCTTGCCCCTGAAATCGAAGTCTATTCCATCGATGAAGCCTTCCTCGATATGACGAGCTTCACGCGCTTTGATCTTACCGATTATGCCCGGCTCATGCGCAAGAGCGTGCGCCAGAATACCGGCATTCCGGTCTGCGTCGGCATCGCGCCGACAAAAACGCTTGCCAAGCTTGCCAACCGCCTGGCAAAAAAGAACCCGCATCTTCAGGGCGTCTGCGTACTCAAGGGCCAAGCTGAAATCAATGCCGCCCTTGAGCGCACCAAGGTCGAGGATATCTGGGGAATCGGGCGGCAGTGGAGCAAGCTGCTGCAGGCAAAGAGGATCGAGACCGCCGCTGACATGGCCGCCGCGCCTGCCTCCTGGATACGCAAGCACCTGC
>Ga0194047_10000035_pt1 | contig 111516 bp, 93 predicted proteins | sample JunL225m_MetaG_2_FD_160070 | JGI IMG/M metagenome (GOLD analysis project Ga0194047, IMG submission 160070) | Anoxic zone freshwater microbial communities from boreal shield lake in IISD Experimental Lakes Area, Ontario, Canada - Jun2016-L221-5m | ecosystem: Environmental > Aquatic > Freshwater... | reverse complement strand
AAAGTAAATACAGCAGGATTTGAAACAGATATGCAATACCATCATGAATTAAATCAACACCATAAAATTTGGGCAACACTTGGATTGGTTTGGTTAGATAGTGAGAGTAGTAATGTGGTACCCTCTTTTTATATTAGCTCGCATGCAAAACTATTAACCAATTTAATGCTAGTATATAGTAACCAATATCTTCAATTGAGTGCTAATGGCGTGTATAAAATTAGAACAGAACAAAACGCTTCGGCAATCAATGCAACAATATCACCCAACTATTTTTTACTCAATACAAGGTGCGAAGTATTTGTAGTAAAAAAGATTGCAGGATGTTTTATAGAAGCATCTAACTTGTTCGATACTAATTATAGTGATTTATTAGGCGCGCAAATGCCAGGGAGGTGGATAATGGCGGGCATCAATTTGACTTTTTAGCGAACAGAAAATTTTATCCACTATACTGTTAGCAACTCTTTTATGGAAGTTTAAATTAAAAACTAGATTTGCCTTGTAACGGTTCTAATACTTTTGTAGAAAGTAAAAGATTAATAGGGAATCCGGTGTAATTCCGGAGCTATCCCCGTAGCTGTAAGCTCCTTTGGTATTATTCAAACTTTGCGCCACTGTTAATAACGGGAAGGCCTTGGATAATGGAGTAAGTCAGAAGACCTGCCGATACATAACAACTATTCAGCTTTCGGGTGAAAGGCATGAGATGTAATCGTCTTACAGACATTTATATTTCTATCTTTTAATTTTCCTGGAAGTAGTCACAACAAAAACATTTTCAATAATGAAAAAAACGTTTTTAGTTATGACTGCTCTAATTATTGGCAGTCAGCTACACGCACAAGACAGTACATCTACTAAAATACTAGATGAAGTATTTGTAACCGCAACAAAATTTCAACAGAAGCAATCCAGTACGGGTAAAATGGTTACTGTTATTAACCAAGAAACCCTGCAACGTAATGCAGGCAAAACCATTTCAGAAATTATTAATTACCAAGCAGGCATTTTTATTAATGGCGCTAGTAATAATTTGGGTACTAATCCCGATGTGTATATGAGAGGCGCTGGATTAGGCAATACCTTAATTTTAATTGATGGGATTCCTGTTTGTGATCCTTCTCAAATTAATAACACTTTTGACCTCAGCATGATTTCACTTGGTCAAGTAGAGCGCATTGAAATTTTAAAAGGCGCACAAAGTACCCTTTGGGGAAGCGGCGCAGTAGCAGGAGTAATAAATATTATCACCAAAAAAACAACCAAAAACAGTTTTACGCCAACTGCTCAATTAAGTTATGGCAGTTATCAAACACTTAGGGGAACCATTGGTATTAATGGAACTGCAAAAAAATTCAGTTATCAATTAGGATATGATTTTACCAATAGCCAAGGCTTTTCAACAGCTACAGATAGTACAGGCAAAAAAGGCTTTGATAAGGATAATTTTATTCAAAATAATTGGCAAGCAAAATTTGCCTATCAACTAAGCGATCGATTAACTGTTAGCAGTATGCACCGATCTTCTATTTATAAAGGCGGTACCGATGCAGGTGCTTTTGCAGACGATAAAGACAATGTGTTTTACAATAATAATTTAACCAATAATATTGACCTAACCTATCATGCCAATCAAATACAAATACACCTGCAACAAACTTTTCTAAAAGCAGAAAGGGTGTATACCGATGATAGTACCAATATTGGAGGATTTGCTAAATACTCAAAAGGAACTTACCACGGAAATACTGCTATTACTGAATTGTATGGCAATATTGTATTAGCAAAAAAAATAACACTGGTTAGTGGAATACAAAGTTTAACACAACAAACCGATCAACAATACTTGAGTATTAGTAATTGGGGTCCTTACGCAACCGCACTTGGAGATAGTGCAAAAGCTACTAATTTATCGGTATATAATTCTTTGTTATTAACAGGGGCAAGAGGCTTTGATGTAGAAGCAGGATTTCGATACAATCACCATACTATTTACGGAAATAATACCACGTTTACATTTAATCCTTCTTATCATATAACCAATCTTACTAAAGTATTTGTAAATATTTCTACCGCATATAAAATCCCATCCTTATATCAATTGTATAGCGAATATGGCAACAAGCAATTGCAACCAGAAAAGAGTATTAATTACGAATTAGGTATGCAATTATTTTCAAAGAATAGAAATTCAAATATCCGGTTTGCAGGATTCAAAAGAGATATTAAAGACCTGATTATTTTCTATACCAACCCAATAACTTATGATAGTAAATACATTAATCGAGACACACAACACGATTATGGCGTTGAGCTAGAAAGTACTGTGGCAATTGGTAAAAATACCTCTTGGGTTAATAACATTACTTATGTAGATGGAGAAGGAGAAACCAATGCAGTGAAAGTTAAAAATTTATATCGCCGACCTAATTTTACTTGGAGTAGTGTTTTGAATTTACAGCCAACAACATCGCTAACACTGATGCCTTCTATAAGATATGTAGGAACACGTGTTAAAGGCACTTATGATGCGGGTCCTGAAAAAATGTCAGCATACTATACCCTTGACTTTTATGTAGGATATGCTGCATCAAAAAAAGCAAAATTATTTATTGACCTAAGAAATATCACCAACCAAGAATATTTTGAAATTGTAGGCTATAACAGCAAACGATTCAATATGATGCTAGGATGTAATTGGACTTTATAAAATTTATTTATCACTAACCTGCAAATAAACCAATACAATTCCTGCAGCAGTCATTAATAATAAAGTAGTAATACCTAAAATGTTTGCTACTTTATTATTGGTGTAATTACCCATCACTTTTTTATTGTTTGATATATGTAAGATGATGGCAATTAAAACTGGTGCGGTTAATCCATATAAAATGGCTGAATAAATTAAAGCCTTAATAGGAGAGATGCCAATATAGTTTAAAGAGAGCCCTATTAATAAGGATACTACTATCACACCATAAAAAGCTTTTGCTTCTTGAAATTTTTTATCAAGTCCTTGCTCCCACTCAAAGGTTTCAGTAATCATATAAGACAAGGAGCCACTCAAAACGGGAATAGCCAATAATCCGGTACCAATTACACCAATAGCAAAAAGCAAATAAGCGGCATTGCCAGCAAGTGGTTTTAATGCAAGGGCTGCTTGTTCAACTGTATCAATTTGGTGAATACCTGCATTGTATAAAACAGTGCCAGTGGTTAATATTATAAAGTACATCACAAGATTAGAAAAAAACATACCAAAATCAACATCCTTTTTCATATCGCGCATTATCAATTTGTTTACTACTAGGGTTGATTTTTTTAGTTTCATTTGTTCTACTTCCATCGTTGCTTGCCAGAAAAATAAATAAGGTGAAATGGTGGTGCCTAAAATACCCACTAGAATATTAATAAAATCTTTGTTGAATTGAATGGTTGGAATAATAGTTGCTTTGAATATTTTTAACAAATCTTGTTGGTATAAAAAAGGAACAATTAAATACACCAATAAAATAATGCAAAGATATTTTAGTGTTGCCGCCATTTTTTTATAGGGCAAATAAATAATTAACGCCAATAATACAACGGTAAAAAAAACACTAAAAAACATGGCGCTAATAGAAGGGAATAATAAATTTCCAACTGCACCCATGCCTGCAATATCAGCACCAATATTTAGCACAATAGCAGGAAAACTAAATAAGAGCATTAAGTATAAAACAGGCTTTGAATAATAGGTTTTTATGGTTCCAGTTAATCCCCTGCCAGTAGTGATACCAATTCTGGCACACATTTCTTGTATGGCAGCCATGAGCGGGAATGTAATGAGTGCTGTCCAAAGTGTAGATAAACCAAATGCAGCACCAGCTTGCGAGTAGGTGGCTATACCAGAAGGATCGTCGTCGCTAGCTCCTGTAATTAATCCAGGCCCAAGTGATTTCCAAAATCGAATAAACTTATTTGTTTTTTTGGCGCTGCTCATTCATTCTATAGCTGAAAGATTAAATAACTAGTATCTGATTAAAGTTAAACAAATACAATCGTTTACAAACACTTAAAATCGTATGTAAACATTTATATAACAGTTCTATTCCTTCTAAGTTAACATATTTGCTCTGTAAGTGTAATGGAAATTCATTACCAATTTGATTATTTAATAGCAAAAAATGAACACTATGTACGCAATGAAAAACAAAGTACAATTAATTGGAAACCTAGGTCAAGCACCAGCAATTAAAACAACAGAATCCGGCAAAAAACTAGCGCAATTTTCTGTAGCAACTAATGAAAGTTATCAAAATGCCCAAGGAGAAAAAATTACTGAAACCCAATGGCACCAAGTTGTTGCATGGGGCAAACTGGCCGATATTGTAGAAAAATACCTAATAAAGGGTAAAGAAGTGGCCATTGAAGGAAAGCTAGTGAACCGAAACTATACCGATAAACAAGGTGTAAAACACTATGCAACAGAAGTAGTGGCTAGTGATCTATTAATGTTGGGTGCTAATAAGCCAGCAGAAAAAGAGGCATAAAAATCTGCGTAATTAAAATAGGAATAAAGCACAAGTTTGTAGGAGCTTTATTCCTATTTTATTAAGGATATTATTAAAGTTACCATGCTATCATTAGCTTAGTATTTTTAAAATAAACTACTGAATCCTAGTAATAATAGTTGATTTAAAATTAGGGGTGAAATGGTATTTTCCAGTACAGTAAAAACTTCTGGATATTGGTTGCCCTGTGCAATGCAAACCAATTTATTATTGAAATAGCATTCTCTTATGCTCTCGTAATTTCCATTTAAACCACTGCACAGTATTTTGAATGGTTTGCCATTTAATTCGCCATATAAAATATAGGCATATTGTTGCTTAACAGGTTTGTCAATACTAGAAACAGAAACTGTCATGGAATCATTTGGAATGGCTAGTTGGTGATAAAACTTTTTATTGTTTCCATCAATCACATTAGTAGCAATAGAAAATTTTGCTATGGTGTCTTTGTCTTGAAACAAATAATGGTTTTCTCCAGCAATAAATCGAAAAGACAAGCCTATTTTTTTATTTACTAATAATCCATTTTCGCCTACTATATCTGGATATGCAATGCTGGCAACTGTTTGCAGGCTATAATTTTTATCTGCCAATACATCTCTAGATTCTTCTTTTAAAAATAAATAATCGGTTCCTTTTGCATCTTTAATGGCTTCATTTAATGGAGCAGATATAATTGATTTATTCTTTCCTTTTAAAACAATTGGCGTATAATTTGGTTCTTGGTAGCGCAAAAACTGGTTTTCTCCATTTCTCGGATATTGAATAATGCCATTCTTTAATACCGTTTGTGTTTTTAATTGGTTTCTAATATTGGGCTGAATAAAATTATCTGCTAGAATTGCTGGCTGTGCAGTTATTTGCAATAGCTCTGTATCATTTGTGCTATCTAACAAAATTGTCATTGCACTTTCTAGCATGATTAAAAAACTAGAGGCACTTAAATTAATATCAGGATGGCTAAATCCAATAATGCTAGTTTGTTTATTTCTTGATAAAACCAGTTCTAACTTTTTATCAACCAACATCTGTTTATTGGCACCTTGTATCTTTAAATTAAATTGATAATAAGCAATACTATTTTTTTCATTTAATTGTTTTATAAAAACGGAATCCCAATCTTGGTTGTCTAATACATACATTATGGGTAATTCCAAAATATCTAAGAACAGGTAGGCATTTGCTGGGATATTGCTAACTGGCGCTTCTAGTTTGTTGTTTGTTTTTCCTGAAAATTTATTGGCCAAATAAGGTTCAAGAGGATTATTTAAAAGAGAATAGATTCCTTTTGGTGCAACCGAATTTTCTTTTAAACTGAAGTTTGTTGGGTAAGAAATTTTATAAGATAGAAACTTGTTTGCCATTGAATCAACCGATGTTAAAAATCTAGATTTTAAGGCTTGGCTTTCTAAATAGCGGAGTGTTTTGCTTGCATTTGTGTGAAAACTAATATTGGCAGCTTCTAATATTGGTTGACTAATTGCAGTAGTTAGCTGAAATATCAACACTATTATTAGTAAGTATTTGTTAAACATTGTATTCATTTTAAACATCTATTCTCGCGTCTTCAAATTTTGTGGTAATTTGAAGATAGATAGAAAAATGCTAGTATGGAAAAAACGCAACGGATCATTCCTCCTATTGATCCAATTTATTTAGATGGGCCCAAACCCAGGATATATGAACTAGGTTTTGCATGGACAATCTTTTGGCAATTTATTAAAGGTTTTCGTACCATGCATTTTGTTGGTCCTTGCATTACGGTTTTTGGATCTGCCCGTTTCGAAGAAACAAACCCTTATTATATTGCCGCCCGTGCATTTGGTAAAAAAATTGCCGAAATGGGTTTTACAACTTTAACTGGTGGTGGACCAGGCATAATGGAAGCGGCCAATCGTGGGGCTTTTGAAAATGGCGGTAATTCTGTTGGATGTAATATTAGATTGCCTTTTGAACAACACCCCAATCCTTATGTGCAAACATCGGTTACCTTTAATTATTTCTTTATTAGAAAAGTAATTCTAGTAAAATACTCTTACGCGTTTATTATTTTGCCAGGTGGTTTTGGAACAATGGATGAGTTTTATGAAACCCTAACACTAGTGCAAACAAAAATCATCAACGATTTTCCTATTGTTTTATTTGGCAAAGATTATTACAAACCGCTGTTTGACCATCTTCAAGTGATGGTAGAACAGGGTACTATTTCTGCAGAAGATTTGAACCTAGTTTTATTAACCGATGATATTGAAGATGCTACACAACATATTCTTACTTATGTTCAAACAAATTATCAAGTTAAAAAAAGAAAACGTTTGTGGTGGTTGTTTGAGAAAGTATAAAACAAACGCTATTCAACTCTTTTACCCATTGGAAAGGTATAACCCAAACTAAGTATTAGTTCGTAAGTGCCAAATGCTTGTTTAGCAGTTCCTTTGTACACTTTTAAATTTGAGTAGCGGGCGTAGTCTATTTTATTGGTAAATTCTAGATAGACTTTTTTGTGCACTGTTGCACGCAAACCAGCTTCTGCGCCTATATTCCATCCACCTAATTGAAAGCCGTCTTGGTTTGCTTTGCCAAACAATGTATTTTCTACATGCGGAATTACAGGGCCAATTCCGCCTTTTGCTAAAAAGTCAATTTTAAAATTTCCAGATTTATTTTCTTGCCAATTCCAGCGTTTTACCAAATTGAATAGTAAAAAATTAGCACCATTATTTAAGAAATAAACAAAACCGTTGGCTGCAGAAAAATTTACCAGAGTGTCTACTTGTCGGCCACCTAAAGTACCTACCACTTTGGCTAATTGCCCATCTGTAATAATATGTTTGGTATGGTCGAAATTTATTTCCCAAGCCAACCCTTTTTTCTTGTTAAAGAAATAACCAAATCGATAATTGTATTGCGGAATGCTTAATGCGAGTTGCAGTAAACCCTCATCCCAACCTGGATGATCGTGTGAATGAATTGCTTGAAACTGGTAATTATTATTAAGTTCTGGTTGATTAACTTTTACATTTGAATGGGTATACCATTCTTTATTGTATCCCCAAGAAAAATAAAATTCTCCTTTTCTTTCTTTTTTTTGTTGCGATAAGCCAATTATAGGCAATGCAAATACAAACACTAATAAAACTTGTAATAGTTTTTTCATGGTACAATAGTTTATGCTACAAAATTAGCCCCTTGTTGGCAGAACGCTAAAGATTCTTAGTCTAGTATTGGACTCAACCAACGCTCTGCAACGGTTAATGGCATTTTCTTTCTTTCGGCATAATCAACTAATTGATCGCGTTCGATTTTTCCAATACCAAAATATTGACTCTGTGGATTCGCAAAATACCAACCACAAACCGAAGATGCTGGATACATAGCCATTGACTCTGTTAATTCAATGCCAATGGTTTCAGTAACATTTAATAAATCAAATAATTTATATTTTTCGGTATGGTCTGGGCAAGCCGGATAACCTGGTGCAGGACGTATACCTTGGTATTTTTCCTTAATTAATTCTTCGTTGCTTAATGTTTCGTTAGCAGCATATCCCCATAATTCTTTACGAACTTTTAAGTGCAGGTATTCTGCAAATGCTTCTGCTAAACGATCTGCTAAAGCTTGTAAAATGATTTTATTATAGTCGTCTAAATTTGCTTCAAATGCTTTGATATGCTTTTCAATTCCGTGTATGGTTACAGCAAATGCGCCGATATGATCATTGAGTTTGGCCGTTTCGGGCGCAATAAAATCTGCTAATGATAAGTTGGGTTGATCGGCTGCTTTTTGAATTTGTTGGCGTAAAAAATTCAGTTCAACATTTCCTTTATCGGTAGCAACTGTTATATCATCTTCTTTACTAGTAGCTGGCCAAAAACCAATACTGCCTTTTGCTTGCAACCAATTTTCTGCTTCAATTTTATCTAGCATTGCATTGGCATCATTGTATAGTTTAGTGGCTTCTATACCTACAACGCTATCTGTTAATATTTCAGGAAAATTGCCATGTAATTCCCAAGCAATAAAAAATGGTTTCCAGTCAATAAATGGACGGAGTGTTTGTGTAGTAACATTTGCAAAAATTTTTGTGCCTGTAAAGCTTGGTACTATTGGCGAAAAAATATTCCAGTCAATGGCTGTTTTTTTCTTTTTTGCTTCGCTATAAGGAAGGTAGTTTTTGGTAGATTTTTTATTATCAAAACTTTGTTTGAGTGTTTGATATTCGGCTTTTATGCCAGATAGAAAATCGTCTTTTTGATCTTTGCTTAACAAGGAGCCTGCTACAGTTACACTTCTAGAAGCATCTAGTACGTGCACAATACCTAAATCATATTCTGGTGCAATTTTTACGGCAGTATGCATGCGTGAAGTAGTAGCGCCGCCAATTAATAATGGCTGCTTCATTCCCCTTCTTTTCATTTCTTTGGCAATATGCACCATCTCGTCGAGGGATGGCGTAATTAGCCCGCTTAGCCCAATAATATCTACTTTTTCTCTGATGGCCGCTTCTAAAATTTTATCTGCAGGAACCATTACGCCTAAGTCAATAATATCGTATCCATTACATCCTAGCACAACGCCTACAATGTTTTTTCCAATATCGTGTACATCTCCTTTAACAGTGGCCAATAAAATTTTAGCAGCACCTGCAGCTTCTTCATTAAGTGTGCCAGCGGCTAAATGCGCTTGTTTTCTTTCTTCTTTTTCTGCTTCAATAAAAGGCGTAAGTACGGCTACGCTTTTTTTCATTACGCGTGCACTCTTTACTACTTGTGGCAAAAACATTTTTCCTGCTCCAAATAAATCACCTACCACATTCATGCCATTCATGAGTGGTCCTTCAATAACATCTAATGGTTTTGGATATTTTTGTCGGGCTTCTTCGGTATCGGCATCAATATATTCTGTGATACCATTTACTAGTGAATGTTTGAGTCTTTCTTCTACACTTTCATTACGCCATTTTTCGTCACGTATTTCTACTTTACCTTTTGCACGAACTGTTTCTGCGTGTGCAATTAGTTTTTCGGTGGCTTCGTTATTGTCGTTGTTTTTATTTAGAATAACATCTTCGCATAATTGGCGAAGGGTTGGTTCAATTTCGTCATACACCACTAACTGACCTGCATTGACAATCCCCATATCCATACCCGCTTTAATGGCATAGAATAAGAACACCGAATGAATTGCTTCGCGTACATGGTCATTGCCTCTAAAAGAAAAAGATACATTTGATACACCACCACTTACTTTAGCAAGTGGCATGAGTTTTTTTATTTCGCGCGTTGCTTCAATAAAATCTACTGCATAATTATTGTGCTCTTCAATTCCAGTAGCAATGGCAAAAATATTCGGGTCAAAAATAATGTCTTGTGGTGCGTATCCAACTTGCTCTGTTAATATTTTATAAGCACGCAAACAGATACTCACTTTTCGTTCCTTGGTATCGGCTTGTCCTATTTCGTCAAAAGCCATTACAATTACTGCTGCACCAAATGCTTTACAAATGAAGGCTTGTTCAATAAATTTGGCTTCGCCTTCTTTCATTGAAATAGAATTCACAATACATCTTCCTTGCACACATTTTAAACCTGCTTCAATAATTTCGAATTTTGAACTATCTATCATGATAGGAATTCGTGCAATATCTGGTTCTGATTGTACCAAGTTTAAAAAATTGGTCATGGCCCAAACACCCTCTAACAGGGCATCATCCATATTTACATCCAAAATTTGCGCACCGCTTTCTACTTGTTGACGAGCAACAGATAGGGCTTCTTCGTATTTATTTTCTTTAATTAGTCGGGCAAACTTTTTTGATCCTGTTACATTGGTTCTTTCACCAACGTTTACAAAATTTGTTTCAGGCCTAATCACTAAAGGCTCTAAACCCGATAAACGTAAATATGGTTTGATGCTTGACATAGTAGTTTTTTTACAAAGCGTTTTCTAAAACTGGCAATTCCCTTGGTTTTAGGTTTTTTACATTTTCGGCAATATGCTTAATATGATCGGGTGTAGTTCCGCAACATCCTCCCACAATATTTACAAAACCTTGTTTGGCCCATTCTTCAATAAAATGTGCTGTTTCGTGAGGTTGCTCATCGTACTCACCCATGGCATTTGGTAGCCCTGCATTTGGATAAGCAGAAGTACAACAAGAAGCTATTTGGCTTAACTCTTCTATATGACTGCGCATTTCTGCAGCACCTAGTGCGCAATTCAAACCAACACTCAATGGATTGGCGTGCATCACTGAAGTATAAAATGCTTCTAGTGTTTGTCCACTGAGTGTTCTTCCAGAAGCATCGGTAATGGTGCCACTAATCATTACAGGTAATTCTGGTTTACCAGTTTCTCTGAAATATTTTTTAACAGCGTAGATAGCACCTTTTGCATTGAGTGTATCAAAAATGGTTTCAATTAAAATAATATCTACACCGCCATCTACTAATCCACCAATCTGTTCGTAATAGGCTGCAACAACTTCGTCGAATGTAACGGCTCTGAATCCAGGATTATTTACATCTGGAGACAAACTCAAGGTTTTATTTAAGGGACCAATTGCACCAGCTACAAATCTTGGTTTTGACGGATCCTTTGCGGTATAAGCATCTGCTGCTATACGCGCACATTTTGCAGACGCAACATTTAATTCGTAAGCCAATGACTGCATATCATAATCTGCCATGGCAATTACGGTACTACTAAACGTATTGGTTTCTATAATATCTGCTCCAGCTTCAAGGTATTGTTTGTGAATGCCAATAATAATATCGGGCTGTGTAATGCTCAATAAATCATTATTGCCTTTTACATCGGAATGCCAATTTTTAAAACGTTCGCCACGGTAATCGGCTTCGCTTAATTTATGGCGTTGTATCATGGTGCCCATTGCACCATCAATTACCAATATTCTTTTTGCCAATGCTTGTTTGATATCCATACAATAATTTTATTTCTGTGTATTTAAAACAGAAAGGTTGATAGATCAAACTTAAAACGCTAGGAGAGAAATGAGGTAGGCTCTTCAAAACGTTTATTAGTTCGATTGTACCCCGAAGGGTTTAGCAGGCCGAACAATAAACAAATCCGCCAACTATTGTGCAAAAATAGCAGGCTGAGCTTGATTTTCCAAGAATATAATAGATTAGTCGTATAGACTTGTTACAGTGATTTCTAATTCATTAGCAATGCTTTTGCCAATATCACTGCCAGCAATACCAAAATCTTTCACTTTAATTTTAAAAATGCTTTTTACACTGATTTTGCCATCTGCTATAATGATGCTTCCTGTTGCTTTTACTGGCTGAGTAATTCCACGTATGGTTAAACTGCCCGAAACTATAGCAGGATAACTACCATTTTTACTAAAATTGATGGCAGATAAGTTAGTTATCAGTCCTTTAAATTCACTTTTAGGAAACTTCGTGCTTTCCATATATTCTTCGTTGAAATGCTTTTGCATCAATTCATTTTCAAACACAAATCCATTAATCAACACAATGAAGTTGATAGCGCCTGATTTTGTATCGAGTTTGCTTACTGCTTGACTATTGGTTGCCTCAATATCTTCGGCGGCCAAACTAGAGAAGAACCTGATTTTGGCAGCTTTCGTACTGTGTAGGTTTTGTGCAGTAGTTGTAGTGTTAATAGCGCCCATTAAAAATAGGGCAATGATTATGTGTTTTAGCATGTAATTTATTTTACGATGATGGCTTCTTTTAAAACAACATCACTTAAGAAACCAGTACAAATTCCTTTAACAGTAATAGTTTGGCCAGGTTTAAGTGTAGGGTCGGCAGATTTTAAAGTACACAATACACCTGCCATGGCGTCATTGCTTTTTAAAGTGAGCATGGTTAATCCAGACTGATCGGGTTTTGCTTCTACAATTTCTCCTTTTATTTCAACAGACTTATCTAAATAAGTGGTGTTGGCTGCTGTTTCATTTTCTTGAAATGCTTTTACCAAATCTGGTGCACTAATACTTATTCCTTTCTCGTCTGCCACATCTCTTTTAAAATGGGTGGGTTTATAAAACACAAAAAACCAAACACCAATCACGGCAGTTATTAAAATAGTTAAGGCGGCAACTAGTAATTTCTTCTTCATTGTATAAATTATTTTACATATTGTTGAATAGGTAAGCGATTGGCAATGCTTCTGGCAAGTGTCATTTCATCGGCGTATTCTAATTCGCCACCAAAAGCAATTCCCCTAGCAATGGTGGTGATTTTGCAGGAGGGATGTGTTATTTTTTTTTGGATATAATAAATAGTTGTATCTCCTTGAATATTGGGGCTAAGTGCAAAAACCAATTCTTCAATATTTTCTTGTTGAATTCTTTGTACTAAGGGGTTAATATTTAATTGATCGGGGCCAATGCCATCTAGTGGTGATATGATTCCATCAAGCACGTGGTAAGTGCCATTAAATTGTTGGGTACTTTCAATAGCTATCACATCACGAATATTTTCAACCACACAAATTAGGTGTTGGTTGCGCATTGAATTAGCACAAATGGCACAAATAGTTGCATCGCTTACATTAAAGCATCTTTTACAGAACTGAATATCCTTGCGCATTTTAGTGATGGTTTCGCCAAAAAATTGTACTTCTTGAACGTCTTGTTTTAAAAGGTGCAACACCAAACGCAATGCAGTTTTTTTGCCAATACCCGGTAGTTTCGAGAATTGCAGTACAGCGTTTTCAATAAGTGTAGAAGGGAGTTGCATTTAACAAAGATAAGTAGCGATTGCTATCTAAGCGACTATTGTTAATACTATCTGTGCATTAAATAAAAAAACGAAAAAGAATCCCAAAACAAGTGCCAAAAATTAAAAGCAGTGAATAGGGAAACGCCGTTTTAGAATTAAAATTTACCTGATTCCAGTATCTGATAATAAATAGGGGAAGGGTAAATAAAAGCAAGATCATTGGTAGCCAAAGCAATTCAAAAATTGCCCCAATTAGGGCAAAATGGTAAATATTTATAATGCCAAAAATGCTTATTCCCCAAAAAACAGATACAAATAAGCTCAAAATAAATAGTGTTTTATCGATTGCGCTTAATTTCATAAGGGTGCATATTTGCTAGAATGTAAAGCTTTGATCAGTATCTCTATCGGCTTTTATGACTGCTTTTTTAGGAAATGATATGACAATTTCAGGTTGCTTTTTTGGAGTCGAAAACTTTCCGGCATCCCATACGCCATTTTTATTGGCATCTAATAACACCCGAATTTCGTATTCAGCTGGCTTGAATCTTTTACGTATAAATTCCTTTCCGGTAATTGGAATTGACTCCACAATTTTTCCTTCTACAATTAATTGCAATACCGGATTTTTTGATAGGTCAATATTTGGGAATCGAAATCTACAACTACCATAGTCTGATTCTTTTTTGGTAATGAATTTGGCGCTATCTGCTTTTGGAAGATTGATGCCTGCAGTGTCTGATACCGCATCTTTATTAATGATAATTCGAAAAGCAGTTTTTTCTTTCCAAGGATATTGTATGGATATTTTTGTATTCGATGTGTCTAATGAAAATTTATAACCTGTAATGGGTTTAAAAAGAGTGTCGTACAAAACAATTTTACTACTATCAAATGATTTTAATTTTCTACTAAATGTTAAATCTAGTGTACCTAATAAATCTTGTTGCCCATTGTCTAAATTAACGGTGTATTTAAGTCGCTTATCTTCTGGAGGTGCTTTTCCTGTTGACTTTGGCGCCATGCTAGTAGTAACGGGTTTGTCCTTTTTTTTAAATTCTTGGTATGCGTAAAGGGTATCTGTTCGGGTATTTTTATTAATAAAAATTGGCTGGTTTAAATAGGCAAACAATTTGGTGCTGTCGTCGTATTTTTGGGTAAAATCATTGGGTATAACATAGGCTGCAAATTGGCCTGCTGGTAAAAAATTAAAATTAAAATATCCCTTGCCATTTAATTTAGCCAAATAGCGTGCTTTGTTTTTTACAATAGAACTATCATTTAAATTATTGTGTAAAACAACAATTAAAGTAGTATCAATTTTTCCGCTTTCTGCTAGTATTACATAGCCATTGTAGTGGTTGGTGTCTATTTTATTTCCAGTAGAAAAAACATAGGTAAATTCTTTAGCCAAATTTCCTTCATTTACGTCTTTAATGGCGCTTCCAAAATTAATTGAATAAGTAGTGTTTTTTTCTAAACTATCTTTTAGTTTTACAGTTACATTACGCAATTTAGAATCTATAATTGGCGATTTAATTGGGTTAGGAGAAATAATTACATTTTCATTTACAGCCTGCAACTGAACGTATTCGTCAAAAGTTAATACAATATTTTGCGTACTAATATTTACAGCCGAGTCTTTGGGTAATGAATTGATTAACCTTGGCGGCAAACTATCTCTAGGTCCACCACCAGGAGGTATAATATTGGCACAAGAGAACAAGCCAATGCTCGCTATAAAACAAAAGAGTAAAACAATTAGCTTAGTATAGTTCAGTTTCATAAATCGGTTCATTCAGTGGAGCGCTTGTTTTAAAAGCAAATATAGAACTCTAAGGCACTTGATTTACAGCTCTTTGATAGTGAAAAGTTAATTATTCTTCGGTACTCTCATTTAATTCATTGATATCGTGTAAAGCAACTGCTAGTTGGTTGTCTTTTACAAAATTACACCAATGGCATTCTTTTTTACCACATCCTGTATAGAGTTCTCGGTCTTGAATTTTTTTCCAAACAGTTTGAATTTGGTGGGTAACCGTAGTCATGTCTTCGGGTGTAATTGTAATTTTCTCTTTGCGGTATATTTTCTTTTTATCGGGCTCTATAAAATCAAACTCGGTGCTAATTACCTTCCAGTTTTTTTGTTCATAATGATCTACCAATAGTTTATAAAAAACAGCCTGACGCCAATAGTCTCCACCATTCGGATCTTTTTCGTGTGGTGGTTTTAATTTGCTTTTTGCATTTTCTATATCGCCAGTTTTATAATCTACCACATTTACCGAACCGCCATCAAATTCTAGTTTGTCTAGTTTTCCTTTTAATGGCACACCTGCTACTACCACATTTCTAATGGTTCTTTCTACCGCTACAATTTTAGGCCAAGTATTAATGTACTGTTGATAATAATTTAACAACACACGGTGGCCATATTCCATGCGTCGGTCGAACTGTTCTCTGGTAAAACTCTCACGGTGTCGGTGCATGAACCATTCAAAGTATTTAATAAATTGTTGTTGGTCAGGAAACTTTTCTGTTTCCTGCATTTTAGTGAACAATTGTTCTAAGGCATAGTGTACAGCCGATCCAAATTCAGTGGCTTCAGATTTTCCAGAAGGCACACGTACTAAATTTTGAAAATAGAATTGTAAAGGACATTTTAAGTAATTGTTTAATGCCGTTACATTCATTACAAATTTATCGAGAATTTGGGTAATAAAATCTGCTTCAACTTTGGCAATTTCTGGTGCTTGTTCTTGATCGAATTGAACAAGTGCAAATGCACTTAAAATTTCTGTGCTAATTTCTGGTTGATTAACCGGCAAATGGTGTTCCGATAAAATTTCTGCTATAAACATAGAAGGCTCTAAAGGCTTTCCATCATTTTTAAATTTGCTATACGAAATATGTAAATTGAGTTCAGCCCTTGTAAGTGCTACATAGAATAACCTGCGAAGTTCTTCTTCTTCATTTTTTTGAGAAGTTGAAATAAAGAGTGTGTCAGGAAATGCGTATCCACCACCTGGTTTTCTTTTTTTCTCCCAACTACTTGCATTACATCCAGCAAAAAATACGTGTTCGAATTCTAAACCTTTAGAACCGTGTGCAGTTAATAGGTTCACGCCTTTGTCGTTGCCACTTACTTGTACCAACGGCAGGTTTAATTTTTCTTTTTCCATCAAAGAAAAAATAGTTACCAATTGGCTTAAACTTAAAGCTGGATTTCTTCCAGCCTCTTCTTTTACAAATTCAAACAGTCCAGTAAGTACTTGTAAATGCCAGTGTTTTTCAGAACTCTGCATAATCCATCCTAACACATTGCTTGCGCGAATAATATTTTCGAATAAATTTATTAAACTCAAATTAGTAGCATCGGATATTAAACTTTCAATGGCATCACTAGCTATTTTAATACCATTTGCTGGCGCCTGACTAAACAAGTCGGCGGCTGGTGCTGTTGACTTTTGCCGTATTAATTTTCTTAAACTGGTTTTGTTTTCGCCAAATCTTTTATCTGCAACTTGCGCACACATTTGCGCTATTTCAATTGCTGGAATTTGAAACCAATTAAAATGTAAAATTTCAAACAGCATTTCTTCTCCACCAAATGGCGTGTCTAGTTCTGCAGCTAAATATTCTAAAAATAAAATGATTTTTTTGGCTAGTGGAATTTGAAGAATATTTAAATTCCTTTTGCTGTATACGGCAATTTTTTGTTGTTTAAAAAAATCGGTTAGTGTTTCTCCGTATTTATTTTCTTTATAGATGATGCCAATTCTTCCTGGAAGTACACCATTTTTTAATAGGCTGTCTACTTGCAAACAGATATCAATCATTTCTTGTCTGACAGAAGCATATTCATTAATAATTGGTTGGTGCGTTAAACTTTGTAATGCTTTATTTGATGCGATTAAAGTTTTACTTAAACCCGGAATTTGATTAATTAGTCTTTCTTGATTTCGGTCAATTAAGGTTTTTGAAATATCTAAAATAGGTTGGGTAGATCGATAATTATTTGTGAGCACTAATTTTACCAAATCGTTTTTATAATGCTGTGCAAAGCCAATCATATTTTCAACATTGGCTCCTTGAAAACGATAGATACTTTGGTCGTCGTCTCCTACAACAAATACATTTGGTTGCTCCCAAAAATTAATGAGTAACTGTACTATTTTATTTTGCGTACCACTTGTGTCTTGGTATTCATCAACTAAAATATAGAGAAACTGTTCTTGGTATCTAGATAACAAATTGGGGTTTTCTTCAAATGCACGAATGACCCAATTAATCATATCGTCAAAATCATAACGCTTACGCTGACTCATTAAAGATTGAAAAACATCGAATTGATTGACTGCAGCACGCAGTTTTTCCATCTTCTCTATTTCATCTGCTAACTTGTTTGCTTTTACATCGCCAGCCTTAAATTGTTTGTATGCTTTTTGATAAATATAGTCATCACGCGTTGGGAGGTCTGCAATATAATCGTCAATTTTTTGTTCAATAAATGAAGGGGTCCAGCCCTCTTTTTTCATTGTACTAAATAATTGTTGCAAGTTGTTTATTTCAAAATACACATCGCCACGGTAACGTTTTAATGGATTGTCTTTGTCGAAACTATCTATTAGTTGTTTGAATAAATCTATTTTTTCTAGGTCTGAAATAGGGTCTAGAGAAGTTTTTAAAAATAGGGATAGATTCTCTTGGATAATATCGTTGCAAAAAGCATGGAAGGTGTATATATTAACTTTATACGCATCGGGCCCTATAAAATCCAATAGCCTTTTGCGCATGGCCACTGCTCCTGCATCGGTATAGGTTAAGCAAAGAATATTGTCGGGTTGTGCATCTGTTTCTAATAATATTTTACCAATCCTAGCACTTAAAATTTGGGTCTTTCCTGTTCCTGGGCCAGCAATCACCATAACCGGGCCCTCTATTGTATCAACAGCTTTTCTTTGCTCGTTATTTAATTCAGCATAAATTTTCTCGAATGCTTGTTTTTGTAATGCGATATCTGCCATTTTATAAAGATAATTGAATCATAGCAGTCAATAAAGGCAACTTTATGGCCAATTTGTTGTTAGTTCTATAAATAAAGGTATTATGTCTAAAGTCTATTCCATAAAAACAGTACAAACCATTCCTATCAGTTTAACAGAGGCCTGGGATTTTTTTAGTAAGCCAGACAATTTAAAAGACATTACACCTAGTAATTTAGGGTTCTTGATTGTATCGAAACACCATGGAAAAACCATGTACCCTGGTCAAATTATTGAATATACTGTGAAACCTATTTTAGGAATTCCTTTATATTGGATGACAGAAATTACACAGGTAACAGACCAACAATATTTTATAGACCAACAGCGGTTTGGCCCTTATACCATGTGGCACCACCAACACCATTTTAAAGCGGTAGAAGGCGGAGTTGAAATGACAGATATTGTACACTATAAACTGCCTTTTTTCTTTTTGGGCGATATTGCTAATTGGTTATTTGTAAAACGTCAATTAAAAGGAATTTTTGATTTTCGTTTTCAAGCAACCGAAGCGAAATTTGGTGTTTGGAAAAACTCCCAAAGATCAGAAATACAGTTTGGATAATTACTTTAATTCAATTAGCTGACTCACATTATTATTTCTATCAATGGATGCTACGCAAATGCGTCTGCCATTAATATCAGGCACTTTTGATAGGTCTATAATAGCTGCTTTTTCTGCTACAATTAATTGCACTAATTGTGCATTTGTTGCACTAATAGGTTTTCCGTTTTCAAGTGTAAAAACGCCAAATGCTTTGATAGTTTCTTTGCCAGTATTGCTCACTTGAATCATGCCATTCGCTTGTTTTAGAATGCTTGGTTGTTCTGGTGCAATGGCATCAATCCATGACATGGCTGGCACTAAAGCAGGATAGTAATAGTAATGATTGCGCAAACTATCACTCCATCCATTTGGATTTTTTTCGAATGTTTTACTACTAAAATAAATAGCACCTTGTGTGGTAGGTATATTTCTTAAAGCCGTTAATTGCTCTGGAATTTGATTTAAATTTTTCCAAGCAGGGTTTGTGCCTGCACGATAAATGCCCAATCCAATATATACTTGTTTGCCATAAGTATGTTCGTTCCACCATTTCAACAAAACATCGTAGTCGGCTAATTTATGACCACGCTCCCAATAAAGTTGTGGCACCACATAGTCAATCCATCCTTTGTCCATCCACAATAAAATATCGGCATATAAATCATCGTAATTGGTTTGTCCAGCCTTGGTTTCGCTACCCATTGGGTCTTGACTTTTATTGCGCCAAACACCAAAAGGGCTGATGCCAAATTTCACCCTAGGATTTGCAGTACGAATCGTTTGGTATAATAATTTAATAATACTATCGCAATTACTTCTGCGCCAATTTTCTTTGTCCATTCCCTTGCCATACTGCGCAAAACTTTGTTGGTCTGGAAATTCTTTGCCAGTAATTCTATAAGGATAAAAATAGTCATCCATATGAATGGCATCAATATCATAGCGGGTAACAATATCTTTTACTACCCTGGCTGTATGTTGGCGTACTTCGGGAAGTGCTGGATTGAAATATTTTTTATCGCCATAAACCAAAAACCATTCTGGGTGTAATTTGGTTAAATGCGTAGGAGCAACCGACGATTTTTGCATATTAAATACCGCACGATAAGGGTTAAGCCAAGCATGAAATTCCATCCCCCGAATATGTGTTTCTTTAATCATGAATGCTAAGGGATCGTAATAAGGAATTGGCGGCTGACCTTGCTTACCAGTTAAAAATTCACTCCATGGTTCTAATTGAGACGGATAAAGCGCATCACCAGCAGGACGAATTTGAACAATAACAGCATTCATACCATTCTGTTGGTGCATATCCAACAATTTGATGAATTCGGCTTTCTGTGCTTCAACAGAAAGATTTTTACTACTTGGCCAATCGATATTATCTACACTTGCTACCCAAACGCCGCGAAATTCATAATTGCGAGGGTTTTGAGATACTGCGTTTAATGCAAATAGGCAAAAAACAAGCAGCATAAAGGTGTGGGTCAATTGCTTCATCTTACGAAGATAAATAGATGTTTGCAGCTAATTGGCTAATGTGGAAGGATTTTGAGCAGGCACTATTGAAATACACATTTGGTATTAATGATGGTTGCGCATTTTATCGAGGAGCCTATTCAGTTCAATGGTTTCATCTTCTGTGAGATGGTATAAAATCTCATCAATTTCGTGGTTGCGTTTGTCTAATGTTTCTAGTAATTTTTTTCCTGCATCGGTTATTGAAACATCTACCAATCTTTTGTCTGATTTACTTATGGCTTTTACAACAAGCCCTTTTGCTACTAGTCGATCTACAATTCTGCTAGTATCACTCATTTTATCGAGCATTCTTTCGCGAATTTGCATGGTGCTAATAGGCATTTTGCTTCCTAGTACGATGCGCAAAATATTGTATTGCTGCATGGTAATATTTCCGTCGTCAATCACTTTTTTAATTCTTTCATTAAGCCAGTTCGACGAAAAAATCATGTTCACAATTGCTTTCTGGTAATTGTTTCTAAACTGTGTTTGATGAATGTCTTTTTCAATTCCCATAACAATAAAATTGATTTATTAATCTTCCCAAACACTTAGCCCTTCGCTGCAATTGGCACAGATATCAATATTTTTTCTGCTAGTAATTAGTTCTTGTCGAAACTGTTTGTAATTGCTATTGTTCCATGTTTCTTTAAAACTTTGGGTATGCAAATTTCCAAGTTGGTGGGTAGCATCTTTATCAAAACAACAAGGCACCACCAATCCATCCCATGTGATTACATTGGCATGCCAAAGTTTCCAACAATGGTTACTCAGGCCACTTTTCACTTGTCTGTTTCCAGTTTGGTCTTTTTTATAGCGACTATATTTTTCAATGGTTGGCACCAATCCATGTGGGTCATTTTGAAAGTCGTACACCTGTGCCGTTTTAAATCGAACTTGGTCAACGCCAATTTCTGCACCTAATTTTTTAATGGCTTCAATTTGGTGTTCATTAGGCTTCACAACTAAAAATTGAAAAAACACAAATGGAGTTTTGCTATTTAATGCTTTTTTCCATTTAACAATATTTTTAGCACCTTCTATTACTTTTTCTAATTTCCCTCCAATCCGATATTGTTCGTATACTTCTTGTGAAGTGCCATCTATTGAAATAATTAATCGATCAAGTCCGCTTTCAACAGTTTCTTTTGCTTTTGCATCCGTTAGGTAATGTGCATTGGTAGATGTTGCAGTGTAAATACCTTTTTGGTGCGCATATTGCACCATTGGTAAAAAATCGGGGTTTAAATAGGGCTCACCTTGAAAATAAAAAATTAGATATAAGAGCTCTTTGTAAATATCATCGATTGTTTGTTTAAAAAAACTTTGCGCTAACATGCCGGTTGGACGGGTAAAAGCACGCAAGCCGCTAGGACATTCCGGACAGCGAAGATTACAAGAGGTTGTTGGCTCAAATGAAATGGAAATGGGGTAGCCCCATTGAATGGGTTTGCCTATTAGTCTTGTTATAGAGTAACTAGTGTACACCAAGGCTGCGTTCCAAAAACGCTTCAGGGTGAGTTTTTTTAATAAATTGACACTATCGTTAAGGTTAAAATAAGCCATTAGGGTACAAAAGTAAGGATGCTAGCCAAAAGAAAAACTGACAAATGTCTTTGAATCGGCAATATTGTTTGTTTGACTATCTAAATACTTAAACAAACAACAATTATTTTCTATCTTGCAGGAGTTAAGCGTAAATTAATGTCTATATATTTTATTTACCATAAACTCAATTCATGACCCACTTTCATGATGCTGTTACTTGTCAATCTTGCGCACAACGTTTTACATCGGTTTTTTGTAAAGCGAAACAGGAGTTTATTGCTGAAATCAATGAGCAAAAAGTTTGCAATATTTACAAGAAAGGTCAAACTATTTTTAATGAAGGATCTTATCCATTTGGTGTGTATTGCATCAATGAAGGAAAAGTAAAACTTTCACACCTTGGCGACGACGGAAAAGAGCAAATCATTCGCTTGCTACGCGGAGGTGATGTATTGGGCTACCGGGCGCTATTAAGTGGCGAAAGATATAGTGCAAGTGCCATTGTTTTAGAAGACACACAGGTTTGTTTTATTCCCAAAGAATTATTTATTAGCGTACTCAAAAACGATGCTGGGCTTGCTTTTGAGATGATGAAGCTATTGAGCGATGAATTACACAAAGCAGAAGTTAAACTAACCCATTTGGCCCAAAAGCCAATTAGAGAAAGGCTTGCAGAAACATTGTTGTTTATTAAAGAAACCTATGGCTTTGAAGCAGATGGCGAAACATTAAGTGTTAGACTTTCTCGCGAAGAAATTGCCAATCTTGTTGGAACCGCTACTGAATCAACCATTCGATTGCTATCGGAATTTAAAAAAGATGGTATGGTTGAACTAGACGGCAAAAAAATCAAAATCCTCAAACACAAAGAATTGGTAAGAACCGCTAATCTGCAGGATTAGTAAGCGTTTTAGCCCAAAACATGATAAATATCATGTACCTACTTGAGTAGTGTCATTTACATTCCTATGTTCTCAAGATAACTTGCATTGAAAAGGAATAGATGCTATTAGATACTAGAGATACGGTTTCCAACGAATTATTGTCATCAGAAGGGCTATGTTCGCTCATTGAGTTGGAGTATCATCCTTCCATATATGCATCATTAAGAAAAGTGGAAGACTATTTAATTTCAAATGCTTATGGCAAAGAATTATCAATTCCAATGTCTGAATTAATTCATTTGGTGTTCATGAAATTGTCCGACGAATTACAACATTTTTTCTTAAAAGAATCGGGCATTATTTTTCCGGCTATTTGCAAAAATGAAAAAGCCAAAAAAGCAAAAGAACCTGGCCATCATCAATTACAAAAATCATTATTAGAAACAGTTCAACAGCGTCAGCAAGTAATTGTTAATCTCTTACAAAAAATGCGGCAGCTATTGCATGATTATAGCATACGTTCTGAATGGAGCAAAGAATGGCAAGAATGTGTGAATGAGTTGTTTTTATTAGAAACAAAAACCTATCAATGGATTCATATTGAAGGCAGTTTGCTCTATCCAAAAATTATAACAAAATAATTGAATTACTCAATTAAAATTCCTTCTAACAACACTTTAAATTAGTAACTTCAAACACATGAGTAATTCCTTTGTTCCGCAGACATCCACCGCAGTTCAATGTTTTCATTGTGGCGAAGACTGCAATGAAAAGCCTGTTATTATTCAAGAAAAAAGTTTTTGTTGTGAAGGATGTAAAATGGTTTATGAAATACTGAATCAGTCGGGCATGTGCGATTATTATGCTATCAGCAAAAATCCTGGAACAAGTCAAAGAGTTAAAATTAGAGCAGATAAATTTGCTTTTTTAGACGATAAAAAAATTCAAGCATCCTTACTAAGTTTTACCAATGAATCCGAAACGCATGTTAATTTTTATTTGCCTCAAATGCACTGTAGTAGTTGCTTGTGGCTTTTAGAGAATTTACATAGACTTAATAAAAATGTAATTTCATCTAAGGTAAATTTCGAAAGAAAGGAAGCAGATATTGTTTTTGATCACCGATCAATTTCAATGCACCAATTAGCTGATTTATTGGCTTCAATTGGCTATGAGCCTTATATTAGTTTTAACGACTTGAAAAAAAATAGACCATCACTTAATGCTTCTAAAATTTACAAATTAGGTGTAGCAGGATTTTGTTTTGCAAATATTATGTTGCTTAGTTTTCCAGAATATTTAGGAATTGATTCGCATGAAGCCTATTTACAAGGGGCTTTTAGGTATTTAAATGTTTTATTGAGTTTACCTGTTTTTTTTTATAGCTCATCTGAATTTTATATCAGTGCTTGGAAAAGTTTAAAACATAGATTTTTAAATATTGACGCGCCCATTGTATTAGCAGTGGTGGTGGCTTTTGGAAGAAGTTTATACGAGGTATTTAGTGGAACAGGTGCGGGTTATTTTGATTCCATGAGTGGAATTGTTTTTTTTATGTTAGTTGGTCGCGTTTTACAAGACAAAACTTATCAAGAACTAAGTTTTGAGCGAGACTATAAAGCCTATTTTCCAATTGCAGTTATGCGAATTATTGATGGCAATGCTGTATCGGTATCGTTGCCAGAAATTAAACTCAACGACACCTTATTAATTCATAACCAAGAATTGATTCCTGCAGATGGAATACTAACAATGGGCAAGGCACTTATAGATTATAGTTTTGTTACAGGAGAATCTATTCCGGTTGAAAAACAAATGGGTGAAATTATTTATGCAGGGGGCAAACAAATAGCCGGCAATATTGAAATGTTGGTGATAAAAGAAGTGGCACAAAGTTATTTAACCAAACTTTGGAATCGTGCCGAATTGCACACCGAAACAGTACTAGAAGAACGCTCATTCGTGCATTTGTTAAGCAGGTATTTTACAGTAATTCTTTTTACAATTGCAAGTTTAGCCGCATTGTATTGGTATATGCACGATAGTAGTAGAATTTGGCAAGTAGTAACTGCAGTATTAATTGTGGCTTGTCCATGTGCTTTATTGCTTAGTAATACTTTTACCAATGGAAATATTTTGCGTCGACTTGGTAGGAATCAATTTTATTTACGAAATGCTCAAACCATTGAAGAGATTGCTACAATAAATTATATAGTATTTGATAAAACAGGCACATTAACAACTGGCAGGTATCAAGATATTATTTATGAAGGGGTTTCAATAGAACCGAGTATCATTAAAAAAATTGCGGCATTAGCGGCACAGTCTACACATCCAATGAGTAAGGCAATTGTAGAATGGTCTGGAGAAATACAACCAAAACATACTGGTATTAAGTCTTTTCAAGAGCTTCCAGGAAAAGGAATTGAAGGAATTGTAGATGGAGATAGTATTGTAATGGGCTCTGCAATTTTTGTAACAAAAAAAACAGAAGGCACAACACTGCAATCGGCAGTGTATGTTTCTGTAAATAACCAAGTATTAGGAAGGTTTGGTTTTAGAAACCATTATAGACCGCAGATTCCTGCACTATTACAACAGTTACAAAAACTTGGGTATCCTATTTGTGTATTAAGTGGCGACAATGCAGGTGAACAACAAAATTTACAAAAATTATTAGGCATTGGGGCACCTATTTATTTTAACCAAAAGCCCGAAGACAAACTAGAAGCCATCAAGCAATTTCAATTATTAGGGAAAAAAGTTATGATGATTGGAGATGGATTAAATGATGCGGGTGCTTTAAAACAAGCAGATGTTGGCATTGCAATTTCAGAAAACAGTTCGCATTTCACTCCAGCAAGTGATGTGATTATGGAGGCATCTGTATTGCCAAAACTCTACCAATATATTCGATTGTGTAAAGCAAATAAGCAATTGGTAATGACCGCATTTGTGGTTTCAATTCTATACAATATTGTGGGAATTTCTTTTGCAGTACAAGGTAATTTGTCGCCAATGGTTGCGGCTATTTTAATGCCAGCAAGTAGCTTAAGTATTTTGTTGGTGAGTTTTGGAGCGAGTAATTTTTTAAGTTGGAAAATGGGCTTCAAATAAACCCATAAAAGATGACAAAAATCATTTAATAGCTTGAATATTTATTAGACTTTCGTTTTAGAATCCTTCTCAGTTCTTAAACGGCTTCCCACTATGAGTGTAATTTTAATTTTATTAATGGCCAGCATTTCGGTTGCTGCACTTTTCTTAGCAGCTTTTTTATGGAGTGTTCGCTCTGGTCAATACGACGATGAAATTAGCCCTCCTCTTAGAATGTTACACGACAATTCTATTTCACAAAATATAGATACAACTAATACAACAACTACACTTAAACCAATAAATTGATTCGCATGCAAGTTGAAAAGTTTTTTTACGACAACAAATCCGTGAAACTATTTGCTTACGCAACCATATTATGGGGCGTAGTAGGTATGCTTGCTGGATTATTAATTTCTATTCAAATTTATTTGCCAGCAGCAAATTTTGGATTGCCTTTTACCACTTTTGGTAGAGTAAGGCCCGTGCATACCAATGCAGTAATTTTTGCGTTTGTGGGTAACGGTATTTTCATGGGTGTTTATTATTCTTTGCAGCGTTTGTGTAAAGCCCGTATGTTTAATGATACTTTAAGTAAAATACATTTTTGGGGATGGCAATTAATTATTGTGTTAGCCGCTGTTACTTTATTGGCAGGTTATACAACTGGTAAAGAATATGCAGAACTAGAGTGGCCAATTGATATTCTTATTACCCTAATTTGGGTGGTATTTGGTATCAATATGTTTGGTACTATTTTAAAAAGAAGAGAAAGTCATTTATATGTGGCTATTTGGTTTTTTATAGCTACTTGGATTACTGTTGCTATGTTGCATATTGTTAACTCATTTGAGCTTCCTTTTTCTTGGATTAAGAGTTATAGTTTTTATGCAGGTGTTCAAGATGCATTGGTACAATGGTGGTATGGTCATAATGCGGTTGCATTTTTCTTAACAACACCTTATTTAGGTGTGATGTATTATTTCTTGCCTAAAGCTGCCAACAGACCAGTATATAGTTATCGCCTTTCTATTATTCACTTTTGGGCGTTGATATTTTTATATATCTGGGCAGGACCTCACCATTTATTATATACCGCTTTACCTGATTGGGCCCAAAGCCTAGGAACAGTATTTAGTATTATGCTCATAGCGCCATCTTGGGGTGGTATGTTAAATGGATTGTTCACTTTGCGTGGTGCTTGGGATAAAGTAAGAGAAGATCCTATTTTAAAATTCATGGTGGTAGCAATTACCTGTTATGGTATGAGCACATTTGAAGGTCCAATGCTTAGTTTAAAAAGTGTAAATGCAATTACACACTTTACAGACTGGACCATTGCACACGTACACGTTGGTGCATTGGGATGGAATGGATTTTTAACTTTTGGAATTTTATATTGGATTATTCCTAGAATTTTTAATACCCAATTATATTCTAAAAAATTAGCTACTACGCATTTCTGGATTGGAACAATTGGTATTGTGTTATATGCTATTCCAATGTATTGGGCAGGATTTACACAGGCATTAATGTGGAAACAATTTACAGCAGAAGGTACCTTGAAGTTTCAATTTTTAGAAACTGTTACACATATTATTCCAATGTATGTAACACGTAGTTTAGGCGGATTGTTATACTTGTCTGGTGTATTTGTAATGGTATACAATATTATTAAAACTGTAAAATCTGGAGAATTAATTGCAAATGAAGCGGCAGAAGCTCCTGCATTGGTAAAATCAACCGGACATGCTAAACAATATTGGCACAGATGGATTGAAGAAAGACCAATTCAAATGTTGGTATTTAGTTTGGTACTAGTTGCTGCGGGTGGAATTATAGAAATGGTTCCAACCTTCTTAATTAAAAGCAATATTCCAACCATTGCTGCCGTAAAACCGTATACACCTTTAGAATTACAAGGAAGAGATATTTATATTAGAGAGGGTTGTTATTTATGCCATTCTCAAATGGTTCGACCTTTCCGTGATGAAGTAGCTAGGTATGGTGAATATAGCAAAGCAGGGGAATTCATTTACGACCATCCATTCCAATGGGGAAGCAAACGTACGGGTCCAGATTTGGCACGTATTGGCGGAAAGTATCCAGACAGTTGGCATTACAACCATATGTTGGAACCACAAAGTATGAGCCCTGGTTCAATTATGCCATCTTATACTTGGTTGTTTGAAAATAAAATTGACACAGCAATTACGCCTGCAAAAATTAGGGCAATGCAAACCTTGGGAGTGCCTTATGCAAAAGGGTTTGATCAAGAAGCAAATGCCAACTTAATGGCACAGGCAAATAAAATTCAAGCAGGATTAAAAGTAGAAAAATTAGACGTAGCGGCTGATGCAGAAATTGTTGCCTTGATTGCTTATTTACAGCGTATGGGTACTGATATAAAAGGAGCAAAATCTTTACCAACTACTACAAAATAATTTAGCATATGAAATTCATTAATTATTTAGAAAAAATAACTGGCGTTGATGTTTTTGCATTAACGTCTCTCACTATTTTTTTTACATTTTTCGTTTTGATGGCTATTTGGGTAGCCACTGCAGATAAACGAATCATGGATGAAATCAATCATTTGCCACTTGATAATTAAGTAATAAATTTTTAAATGAACCGTCATGATACAAAAATATTTTTCTAAACATAATTGTGTTAGAGCATTGGTAGTATTAATTACTATTGGTTTTAGCACTAATGATGCATTTGCGGCTGGTCCACCTAAAGTATCGGATTTATCCAATCCTTTGGCACAAGTACTGCTAGTAATAATAGTGGGATTATTATTAGCCATTGGTCTTTTGGCCAATGTCATACTTGGGGCCGCCCAAGTGTATCTTCAACGTTTTAAAGATGAACGTAAAAAATCGGGAACTACTGCTGTAAAAGCATTGATGGTTGCCATGATTTGTTTAACAAGTGTGTCGTTGTTTGCAGCTGCAACACCTGCAGACCCTGCTGCTACTGCGGTAGTTGAAACAACTATTGCAGGTTTGTCTTTTACCTCGTTTTATGTTTTATTAGGTGTTATTGGATTAGAATTATTAATAATGATTGTGTTGTTAATTAATTTGAAAAAACTATTGACTAAAGAATCTTTGGTAATGGCAGAAGCTGCCATTGCAGACAACGAACCAATTGTAGTTAGAGAATCTGCTTTTATTAAATGGTGGGATAAAGTAAATAGTTTTAAACCAATTCAAGAAGAATCAACAATTGATTTAGGACACAATTACGATGGTATTAGAGAATTAGACAATCGTTTGCCACCATGGTGGTTGTATGGATTTTATTTGTGCATCATTTTTGCCGGTGTTTATTTATATCGTTACCATGTAGCACATTCAGCCCCATTAAGTGCCGAAGAATTAAGTATTTCGCTAGAAAAAGCAGCAATTGACAAAGAAGAATACTTAAAAAAATCAGCCAATAATGTAGATGAAAATACAGTGACTTATTTATCGTCTCCAGCAGATCATGAAGCGGCACAAAAAATATTTTCTACAATTTGCGCTGCCTGTCATTTACCAGATGGTGGTGGTTCTGTAGGACCAAACCTTACAGATGCTTATTGGATTCATGGCGGAGGTATTAAGGATATTTTTAAAACCTTAAAATACGGCTGGCCAGAAAAAGGAATGAAGAGTTGGAAGGACGACTATTCACCTGTGCAGTTGGCACAATTGGCGAGTTATGTAAAATCCTTACAAGGAACTAAACCAGCAAAACCAAAAGAACCTCAAGGAGTATTGTATGAAGAAAAAGCGCCTGCAACAAAAGCAGCCGATTCTACAAAAACACCAGCAGGTACCGGAAGCGACAAAAAAGCCGTTGCCATTAATCCATAATAATGAGCCATATTCAGCATGCCAATGAACCCCTTTCAGAAAATTTTCGTGATAGGCTTGCAACAGTAGACGAATCAGGTAAACGTAATTGGATTTATGCCTATAAACCAAAGGGTAAATTTTATAGTATTAGAACTTACCTAAGTTGGTTGTATTTTATTGTTTTCTTTGGATTACCCTTTGTTGAAATTAATCATCGACCTCTATTTCTATTTAATATTCCCAATGCCCAGTTTATCATTTTTGGGAAAGTGTTTTGGCCACAAGATTTCTTTATTTTCGGATTAACGATGATCACATTTGTGTTCTTCATTATTCTATTTACCGCAGCATTTGGCCGATTATTTTGTGGATGGGCTTGCCCTCAAACCAATTTTATGGAAATGATGTTCCGTAAAGTTGAATTTGTAATTCTAGGAGATGCACCTGCCCAAAAAGCTTTACAAAAAGCCCCATGGACTACAAAGAAAATTTTTAAAATCACTGTAAAGCATATTGTGTTTTACTTACTTTCTTTTGTGATTGCTAATTTTTTTCTTGCCTATATTATTGGCGTAAAAGAACTCGAAAAAATTATTGTTGAACCTGTTATTGCGCATTTGGGAGGGTTAACCGCCATTATGGTTTTTAGTGCTGTGTTTTATGCGGTATATGCTTTTTTTAGAGAACAAGCTTGTACGGTTGTTTGTCCGTATGGTCGTTTACAAAGTGTATTACTCGATAGAAATTCTATGATTGTAGCCTACGATTACAAACGTGGCGAACCTCGTGGAAATGCCAAGAAAGACCATAGTGGACCACTAGGAGATTGTATAGATTGTCATCAATGTGTTAGAGTTTGCCCTACAGGAATTGATATTAGAAATGGTGTTCAAATGGAATGCGTGGGTTGTACAGCTTGTATAGATGCTTGTAATGATGTGATGGAGAAAGTTGGTAAGCCCAAAGGTTTAATTAGATATGCTTCTGAAAACACAATAGCAAGTGGCGATTCATTGCATTATACTACTAGAATGAAAATCTATACCGGCTTGTGTTTGTTGGTATTAACTATTTTATCGGTTATATTATTTACGCGAAAAGATATTGATGCAACCATTATGCGAACACCGGGCATATTGTATCAAGAAAGAGGTGCCGATAGCATTTCTAATTTGTACAATATAAAATTGGTGAATAAAACAGTGGAGCCAATTCAATTAACCATTCAACTAGACGACCATGATGGCAAAATTGAAATAATAGGAAAGCCGTATATTCAAGTAGCCAAAGAAGGACAAGGTACAGGTTCGTTTTTTGTAGTAATACCTAAAACAAGAATTCATAGCAGAAAAACAAAGCTCACCTTACAGTTGTTTGAAGGCACTAAAATGGTAAGTAGTTTGCCTACTAATTTTTTGGGTCCTGTAACAAAATAATCAATCAAATTGAAAATACAATAGTATGAGTTGGGGAAATAAACTAGTGGTTGTTTTTGTATTATTTGCTGTTTTTATAGGCACCATGGTGTACAAGGCATTTAACACACCCTTAGATTTAGTAAGCAAAGACTATTACAAAGAAGAGTTGCGCTATCAAGACAAAATTGATGGTATGAATAACGCAGCAAAAATTAGTAAGGTAATTATTACGCAAAATCAAACAGCAATAAACATTCAATTTCCAATAGAGCAAAAAGGAAAATCCATAAAAGGAGAAGCTTTTTTTTACTGTGTAACGGATGAAAAAAAAGACATTCGATTGCCTATTATAGTTGATTCAACTGCTAGCTTAGCAGTGTTAAAAAATAAATTACAGAAAGGCGTGTATGCTTTAAAACTAAATTGGCAATTAGATAAAGAAGCTTATTACAACGAACAAAAATTGGTGGTGCAATAAATGGTTTGGCAATTACTCATATCTGGGTTAGCATTAGGTGCGGTAAGTAGTTTCCACTGTGTTGGCATGTGTGGTCCTATTGCTTTTTCTTTACCCGTGTATTATTTGCCAACGCATAAAAAATTAACAGGCATTCTTTTATATCATACAGGAAGAATTTTTATTTATGCATCACTAGGTGTGTTTTTTGGATTTCTAGGGCACCAATTTTTTCTTGCAGGATTCCAACAAATTTTCTCCATTTTATTGGGTTGTACAATTTTGTTTATTCTTCTACAAACCTTACTTAACAAGCAATTGGTAAAATTGAAATGGGTAGACCAATTTCAAAAATGGCTACAAAAAATCATAGGAAAATACTTGCAACAAAAACAATTATCTGGAATGATTGTGTTGGGCATGGCCAATGGTTTATTGCCTTGCGGAATGGTTTATTTAGCTATTACAGGTGCTTTGGCTGCTAGCACAGTAAGTGGCGGTGTGCTTTTTATGACTGCGTTTGGTTTAGGAACTTTTCCGGCGTTATTTGTTTTGTCTTATTCAGGAAGTATTATAGGAATAGATGCACGAAATAAAATGAAGAAAGCCATTCCTTACTTTGTGGCCACCATGGCGGTATTACTTATTTTACGTGGACTCAATTTAAATATCCCAATGGTTAGTCCACTTCTAAATAATACAATTGCCAAAACAGTTGTATGTCCTTAATGCGTTATTTTGCCGGAAGAAATTTTCTATAACTGATCAGTAAAGCCAAAAGGCAGCCAACGCTATCTGCTACAATGTCTAGCAATTCAAAACTTCTATTTGGAATCCAATTCTTTTGTATGAATTCTATGGCTATTCCATAAGAGATGCCTAATAAACAAATGATAAAAAACCATTGTTTTATTTTGGAAACATTATTAAGCCTTTTTTTTAAAGGAAAACTAAACAGCAAACAGAGCGTAGTAAAAAATGAAATATGAACTGCTTTGTCTAATTGAGGAATACTAAATAAACGTCCTGTAGGAAATTCACTGCCAGGTAGGCAAAGTAAAAAAGTGGTAAAAACAAAAAATAGAATAGCCGGTAGAAAGGGATATTTATTAAGTAAGCGCATAAGCAAAGATAAATTTTTGCTTATGCGCTTGCAAAAGTTTTTAATTATCCTACTAAATCGGTATAAGCATGGCTGCTTAATAATTCAGCAACATCAGCTGGATTAGTCACTTCCATTTTAATCATCCAACCGTCTCCGTAAGCATCAGTATTTACTAATTCTGGTTGTTTTTCTAGCAAAGGGTTAATTTCAGTAACAGTACCTGCAACAGGTAAAAACAAATCACTCACTGTTTTCACCGCTTCTACGGTACCGAAAACTTCTTCGGCAGCTAGGGTTTTACCCACAGTATTGATATCTACATAAACAATATCGCCCAATTCATGCTGTGCAAAATCGGTAATACCAATGGTAGCAATATTGCCTTCTAACTTAATCCACTCATGGTCTTTGGTGTACTTTAGTTCTGCCGGAAAAAGGTTCATATAGTTTGTTTTTTATTTTGCAAATATTGAATAAAAATCAATTGGTTGTTAGTAATTCTTAACTGAAAGCAATACTATTTTTTAGAAGCCCATTTGTTCGAAATACAATAACACATGGTCTTTAATGAAATTCTCTTGTTCTACTAAGTGAAGTACAGGTATTTCTTTCACTTGTGTAAAATGTGGCCATCCCTCTTCGTCATTACCTGCTTTAACATAATAGCCACTTTGTGCCAAAATAGTACAAACAGCTACATGCATGAGGTCTTGTTTTTGCTCTTTGCTAATTTTTTCCACTATATAGCCAGTTTCTTGCAATCCTACTAAAAATAAAACGGCTTCTAAATCTGGCTTTTTGCCGAATTTATCTACCAATTTGGCTTCGAGGGCCCACCATCGCTGTTGTATGTCGTCTTTAATATACATTCCGCAAAGGTAAATGGTTGAAGGTTGCTTTCATCAAGCAGCAAAAGTTATATTTGCAAAAATTGATTGTATGTTACAAGTGCAGGTTTTACGAAATAATACCGCTGAAGTGAAGAAAAAGCTGGCTTTAAAGCAGTTTAAACAGCTTGAATTGGTAGATCAGGTGGTATCCTTAGACGACGAAAGAAAAAAATTGCAAGCAGATTTTGACCAAACTCAGGCCAAAGTGAATGCTGCATCTAAAGAAATAGGTAAATACATGGCTGCTGGCAATCAAGCAGAGGCCGATTCCATTAAATCAAATGTTGCAGCATGGAAAGCTTTATTAGAGCCATTAAAAGATCAAATGGCAATCGTAGAAAAAGAATTACTAGCTACTTTAGTATTATTGCCTAATCTACCCGCCGATGCAGTGCCAGAAGGTAAAATGCCAGAAGAAAATGTAGTGGTAAGAGAAGGCGGCTTAAAACCCGATTTATATACTGGAGCAGTGCCCCATTGGGATTTAATAAAAACCTATGATTTAGTTGATTTTGAAACGGGTGCAAAAATTACCGGTAGTGGATTTCCATTGTACAAAGGAAAAGGGGCCAAGTTACAGAGAGCACTTATTCAATACTTTCTTGATTACAATACCAATGCAGGTTATACAGAATATTTGCCTCCCTATTTAGTAAACGAAGCCAGTGCTTTTGCTACCGGACAATTGCCCGACAAAGAAGGACAAATGTACCATGCCACTGCCGACAATTATTACTTGATACCAACTGCAGAAGTACCCGTAACAAATATCTACAGAGACACAATTGTAAAAGAATCGGAATTGCCTATTAAAATGACTGCATACACACCTTGTTTTAGACGCGAAGCAGGAAGTTTTGGAAAGGAAGTGCGTGGACTAAATCGAGTACACCAATTTGACAAAGTTGAAGTTATACAAATAGTAGCACCTGAAACTAGTTATGCTGTTTTAGATGAAATGGTATTGCATGTAGAGCAATTATTGCAATCATTGCAATTGCCTTATCGCATACTACGTTTATGTGGTGGTGATATGGGTTTTACAAGTGCCATCACCTATGATTTTGAAGTATTTAGTGCAGCTCAAGAAAGATGGTTAGAAGTAAGTAGCGTTTCTAATTTTGAAAGCTATCAAACTAATAGAATGAAATGCCGATATAAAGATGCTACTGGAAAAACACAGTTTACGCATTCATTAAATGGTAGTTCATTAGCCTTGCCAAGAATTGTTGCTTGCTTATTAGAAAACAACCAAACACCTGATGGTATTTTATTGCCAGAAGTATTGCACAAATATTTTGGCAACAATAAAATTTAAAAATAAACTGATGCTAAATAAATTGCTTAAAAGAATAGGAGTAACCTTACTTGTAGTTTTTGTTTTATTAAATATCATGGCTGCTTTTCATGCCTACAAGTTCACACATTTTTATAGCAATATACCTGCCCCATTAAAGCCAGAGCAGATGGGGTTTACGCAAAAAGCGTCTGCTATTTTTATGGGTGTAAAATTTCCTAAAAGCAAAGTAGTAGATACTTTTTTAGTGGCACATGATACAGTGAATTTAGTCACTTCAGATGGCCTAAAATTAGAGTCTTGGTATGCAAAATCTGATAGTGTTGCCAAAGGAACTATAATAATGTTTCATGGTCATGGTGGAAGTAAAAGTGCTCAAATTAAAGAAGCCACAGCCTTTCACAACATGGGATGGAATGTTTTTTTAACAGATTTTAGGGCGCATGGTAATAGTGAAGGAGAAGTTTGCACCGTAGGTGTAAATGAAACAAACGATGTAAAATCTGCCTATGATTTTATAAAATCAAAAGGCGAAAAAAATATTGTTTTGTATGGTGTGTCTTTGGGGGCATCAACTATATTAACAACTTTTAATCGATTCCCAATAAGACCCTCTAAAGTAATTCTAGAAATGCCCTTTGGCACTTTAATAGATGCGGTAGAAGGGCGTTTAAAAATAATGCATATTCCAGAAGAGCCTATGGCAACTTTGTTAACTTTTTGGGGTGGAGTAGAGCAAGGTTTTTGGGCATTTGGTCATAGTCCTGAAAATTTTGCTAATAATATCAGCTGTCCTGTTTTATTACAATGGGGTATTAATGATATTAGGGTTACTGAAAAAGAAACCAATACCATTTTTAAAAACTTAGCAACTCGTAATAAAATGATGATCAAATATGCGCGTTCTGGTCATCAAAGTCTTTGCAAAAATGAAAATGAAAAATGGTTAAAATGTGTGAGTGAATTTTTAAATCAGTAATTTTTTAATGATTACCATTTGCTAAACCGTACCCCAACAACATAAGGACTTTGGTCTATTTTTGTAATGTCTTTTTGTAATTTATTTAAACTATAAGAGCCGTAGAACCTGATAGGGCCTAAACCTATTTCTGCAATACTTGCTATACGCCAAGGTTCGAAATTAAAATCGCCTTTTATTTTTTGTTTGCCTCTTTCGGCACTAATTTGTTTGTTCCGACTTTGTAATAAATAACCAGCGCTTAATCCTACACTAACATTCAAACTTCTATGGTTGCTTGGGTTGGTGTTAATATTAAGCATCAAGGGAACAGTAATATAATTTAGAAATAATTTGTTTTTTGTAAAAGAAATTGAATCATTGTAAACAAAGGGTTGTGGATCTTTTCTATAACTAATGCGCGAATCATATCTATAATTATACATCTCTGATCCTATACCATATTTCAAATTCAAAATATGTTTGTAGAGGTTTCTTTTTTGCATAAAAACCCAAATATTTAGGTTGCTAGATTTTCCAGTGTTTAATTGGTAAGTATTTTGATTTGGTTTAGCATCTAGCGTACGAAATGTTTTTAAATAAGTGCCCGCTTGCGCAATAGTATAATCGGTATTGTCTCTTACATTGGCAAAACCCAAATCCATGATCCACCAATTAGTGCTGATATTATTATTGGTTCTATTTCGTTTAACAATAGTTATATCAACGGTTTTATCCCAATCTTTCATAATACTATTATTGGCATTAGTATTTGCCCCCTTGTTCTTTTTTACAATAATAAAATTGCCAACATGCACGGTATCGACACTACTACTATCTTTTTGGGCAATAGCCATTAAGGAGCATTGTGTAAAGGCAATAAAAAATAATAGTTGTTTCATATTTCTGTATTAATTAAATGAAGGGTTGTTTTGGGCTATTAAGGTATTGTTGGTTGGTTCATCTGATTTTCTTTTTAACAAACTAGCAGCCTTTCTAAAAAGTCCACGAAGCTTGTCTTTATTAAGTTCTATCGATCCAACATATAAACTGTTATTGTCTGTTTCTGTATCTAATTCTTTATAAACTGTTCGGTGCATTTTTGTGGATGACTCATTGGTATTATTTGAAACTGCTATATTGAGTTGTTCACTAGCTGCAAGTGTTTTATTAGCGGTTGCTGTTTTTTCACTCTGATCTTGTAAAGCAATTGCATCAGTTGCCGCTGAATTTAATGCTTTATTTGGCGAATTATTTTCGTTGTTTTTTATAGTTAACCTTGAATCATTCGCTTTGATTGTTGCATTGTCTAAAATTGCAATTGATGTATTAATTTGTTGAGTAGACATTTTATTATTGACTGCCTTTTTAAATTGTACAGCGTAATGATTAATAGGTTGTTTTTTGTTTGAATTGGAAAGGATGGTTTTTTTAGTAGGCATTAAATCAGTCGCCTTATTTTTTTCTATTGAATTTATTGCAATAGGGTGTTTGGATTCTTTATTAGGTATTAAATCAGCAACCTTATTTTTTATTGGTGCATTTATTACAATAGGATGTACAGATTCTTTAGTTGGCATTAGTATCCAAGCCATAAATACCAAGCCAATAAACGCAGCAGCTACTGCTATTTTTTGCCAAGTAAAAAATAAAACTGTTCTTTCTTTATTCTCTTTTTTGTAAAGCTTTTCTTTATTTGCAAAAACAACAGTGGTATCTGGAACAAATTTAGTTTGCAATAGACTTTCAAGTTGAGTAGCCAAGTTCGTATTTTCTGCAACAAAGCCATCTACCATCAACTTCTCGGCATCCGATAAATCTCCGTCTACATAACGCAGAAAATAATTTTCGTAATTGGTTCTGTTAATAGTCATAAAATATACTTGCAATAGTATTAATAAATCAACTAATATTTTCTTTACTCACTAAGTAGTTGCGAAGTTGCAGTCTTGCACGGTGCAAGTACACTTTCACTTGGCTTTCACTTAGGTTCATTATCTCGCCAATTTCTTGGTAATTGTATCCTTCATAATCTTTTAATAGCACTAAGCTTTTTTGTGTTTCATTCAATTGATTTAGGGCTTGCATTAAAGTTTCTTTTAACTGATTATTGGTTTGATAAACGACCCTTTCATCTTGCTCAAAAGAACTAACAATTTTTGTTTTTTTTGTTTTTCTAATATGGTCAATCATTTGGTGATAGGCCACTGTAAATAAATATGATTTTGATTTTTCTGTTATTACATGTTGTTTATTGAGCCACATTTTTTCAAAAGCCGATTGTACAATATCTCTAGCGTCTGCTTCATGTCCAATGTTTTTCATTATAAAACGGAATACATTATCCGCATATAGTGTTACACATTGGTTATATTCAAACTCCGTCATATTAAGTTCTAGAATTATTGCTCGTTGCTGCTTGTGTAGTAGTACGTTTTGAATGAACAAATGTTACACCCATCCGAAAATAAATATTCATGGAGCAGACCTAAAAAAATAAAAGCCCCAAAAGGAGCTTTTACAAATTATTAATAATTAATTACTTGTTCCTGAATGGATGCCGGAATTTCACGCCATTCGTATTGTTGGTTACGTAATTGAGGTTCAAATCCTGCTTCCTTAATAGCTTCTTGCATGGTTTTATACGTAAAACGATGCGGTGCGCCAGCAGCACTAACTACATTTTCTTCAATCATAATTGAACCAAAATCATTGGCGCCAGCATGCAAACAAATTTGTGCTGTTTGTTTTCCTACAGTCAACCAACTTGCTTGAATATTTTTAATATTAGGTAACATGATACGGCTAATAGCAATCATTCGAATATATTCATCAGGAGTAGTTAAATTTTGAACTCCTCTAATGCGTGTTAGCAAAGTATCTACATCTTGAAAAGTCCAAGGAATAAATGCCAAGAAACCTTTTGCATCTGCAGGTTTTCTACTTTGTACTTCGCGAATTCTAACCAAATGAATAAATCTTTCTTCTAAGGTTTCTACGTGTCCAAACATCATGGTGGCACTAGTGGTAATATTTAAATTATGTGCTTGGTGCATTACTTCTAACCACTCATCTGCACCACATTTACCTTTAGAAATTAAACGCCTAACACGGTCCACCAAAATTTCTGCACCTGCACCAGGCAAAGAGTCTAAACCAGATTCTTGCAATGCCTTTAATACATCGTGGTGGCTCATTTTTTCTAATTTGCTAATATGCGCCACTTCTGGGGGTCCGAGTGAATGGAGTTTTAAATTTGGATATTCTTGTTTAATGGCTCGAAATGTTTTGGTATAAAAATCCAAACCTAATTCGGGGTGATGTCCGCCTTGCAATAACAATTGGTCTCCGCCAAATTGAAGGGTTTCTTCAATTTTTTTTCTATAAGTTGGCATATCGGTAATGTAAGCATCAGCATGACCAGGTATTCTATAAAAATTACAAAACTTACAGTTGGCAATACATACATTGGTGGTATTTACATTACGATCAATCTGCCAAGAAACCTTACCATGAGGTACTTGTACTTTTCGTAATTCATCGGCTACATGCATTAATTCTGTTAGGGGTGCATGCTCAAATAAAAACATTCCTTCTTCTACACTAAGGAATTCAAATGCCAAGGCTTTTTTGTAGAGTTCAGCTAATTGCATGGTATTATATTTTTCTAGATGCAAAGTTAAGGTGTAACGGGTTAAATAGTTTTTTATAGCACAAACTGCTTTTTAGAGTAGCAGTTGCTTAATTTGCAGCTTCTTTCAAGAAACTTATGATAACATTTCAACGATTTGTATTAGAAAATGGCCTTAGGGTGTTGGTACACGAAGACAATTCCACCCCAATGGCGGTGATTAATGTTTTGTACGATGTGGGTGCACGTGATGAAAATCCAGCACAAACAGGATTTGCGCATTTATTTGAGCACTTAATGTTTGGTGGTAGCATTAATATTCCAGATTATGATGGGCCCTTGCAAAAAGCAGGTGGCGAAAACAATGCTTATACCACCAACGACCTTACCAATTATTATTGCCAGGTGCCTGTTCAAAATATTGAAACTGCATTTTGGTTAGAAAGTGATCGAATGCTAAGCTTGGCATTTAGCGAAAAAAGTTTATCGGTTCAACGTAAAGTGGTTTGTGAAGAATTTAAGGAGCATTATATCAACAAGCCTTATGGTGATCTTTGGCATAAAATGCGTAGCCTAGCATATTCGGTGCATCCATATCGCTGGATGACCATTGGTAAAGAATTAAAACATGTAGAGGATGCTAAAATAGAAGACGTAAAAGCATTTTTTAAAAAACACTATTGTCCGGCAAATGCCATTTTAGTAGTAGCGGGTCCTATGCCTGCAGCGGAGGTTATGGTATTGGTAGAAAAATGGTTTGGATCAATACCCATGGGTGAAAAATATGTACGCAATCTTCCGGTAGAACCACCACAAACAGCAGCGCATCGACTAACCATTACAGCTAATGTTCCGGTGGATGCTTTTGTAAAAACTTGGCATATGTCGGGGCGATTACAAGACGGCTATTATGTAGCAGATTTATTAACTGAAATACTTGGTGGTGGCGGATCTTCTCGATTGTTTCAAGCACTTGTAAAAGAGCAACAATTGTTTTCTGGCATTGATTGCTATCATTACGGCAGTATAGATCCAGGACTATTTACCATTGAAGGAAAGTTAGTAAAAGGGGTTGATATGGCTAAGGCCGAGGCCGCCGTAATGGAACAAATTGAACGCATAAAAAATGAATGGGTAAGCGAGCAAGAATTACAGAAAGTAAAAAACAAAACAGAAAGTGTGATGGCTTTTGAAGATATGGGTGTTACCAGTAGGGCAGGCAGTTTGGCTTTTTATGAATTATTAGGAGATGCCAATTTAATGAATACCGAATTAGAAAAATATTACGCAGTTACGCAAGCAGATTTGTGTGATTATAGCAAAACATTGTTTGCAGAAACCAATAGTAATACGGTTTGGTATTTGAGTCAGCAATCATAAAAAATGATTCAGATGTAGAAATTAAAAAGAGGCAGTATCATTCAATGATACTGCCTCTTTTTAATTGTTTAGTATTTTAAACAAACGGCGCTTTTACCACTTTTGCTTTTACCAATGTATTTCTAATATCAATATAAATTTCTGAATCAATACTAGCAAATGGGGTGGCCACATATCCCAATCCAATAGCTTTAGAAAGTGATGGTGCTTGCGTTCCGCTAGTTACTACGCCAATGGCATTTCCAGCAGCATCTTTAATAATATAATCGTGGCGAGGAATACCGCGCTCTAGCATTTCAAATCCTACTAATTTTTTTGAAACGCCTTCGGCTTTTTGTTTTTCAAAAACAGCTTTTGAGGTAAAGTCTTTGGTGAATTTGGTAATCCATCCAAGGCCAGCTTCCATAGGAGAAGTGGTATCATTAATATCGTTACCGTATAAGCAATAACCCATTTCTAAACGAAGTGTATCGCGTGCACCCAAACCAATTGGCTTGATTCCTGCAGCTGCGCCTGCTTCAAAAATGGCATCCCAAATTTTGTCTGCAGCACCATTTGCATCTTCGAAATATATTTCTACGCCACCAGATCCGGTATAGCCTGTTGCACTGATAATTACATTTTCAACACCAGCAAATACGCCACGTACAAATGTGTAGTATTTTAAATTCATGATATCTACATTACACAAGGGTTGTAGAATTTTATTGGCATTGGGTCCTTGAATAGCCAATAAGCAAGTGTGGTCGCTGATATTATGCATTTCAACACCATTGGTATTAAAACTGCTAATCCAATTCCAATCCTTTTCAATATTAGAGGCGTTCACCACCAACATGTACACTTTGTTTTGCTCAATACAATACACAATCAAATCATCTACTATTCCACCTTCTTTGTTGGGTAAGCAACTGTATTGTGCCTGACCATCGGTAACTTTTGATGCATCATTCGATGTAACCCTTTGTATTAAATCGAGTGCCATTGGGCCTTTCAAAATAAATTCACCCATATGACTCACATCGAATACGCCTGCATTATTTCTAACAGCTGCGTGCTCATCGTTAATGCCAGTATAGCTGATAGGCATATTGTATCCTGCAAATTCAGCCATTTTTGCACCTAGTGCAATGTGTTTTTGTGTAAATGCGGTTGATTTCATGGTCTCTTTGAATAAGGCCGCAAATTCGGATTTTTATTTTTATTATCCCATCCAATTTTTTAAACGGATTATAGCACCAATTTCATCAGTAATAATTTAGATGTTTCCAAAAGTTCGCTTGAAAGTAATTTAGAGCTAGAAATTCCTGGTGAGGTAAAAGAAACCACTTTTTTATAGCGCGATTGGGTAGTATCTAATGGCTTGTCTAATTCTTTTTTTAACTCCTCCGCCTCTTTTCTTTTACGCTCGTACTCTTTTTGTAATTCTATTTTACTTTTCTTATAATCTTCAATGACTTTGTTGTCTCCGTCATGGTCGTCATTGTATTTGTCGATATTGGATTGATTCAATTGTTTTAATCCCTTATTTGTCATAATGTATTCAATTCCACTATTCCAACGATTTGATTCTTCCCAGTCGGTATCTAAATCCCAATCATTGTGGGTATTGATTGAAAAATGGTTCAAACGCCTACGAACACTATTGTCAATTACAATTCTTTTTCCAATAGGCACTTGAATATTTAGTACAACACCTTGGTTGCGAAAATGATTTCCTTTTTTCAATGAGAATCCCTGATGTAAATACAAATTACTGTCTTGTTGGTTAATATCATAATTCATCTCTTTGATATTATTTAGTGCGTTCAATTCGTCTGAACCACTACTAAATTTTGTTGCTATAATATGGTAATTTGAATCGGAACTTTTTTTAATATGCACCTGTATATTATTTATGACCAAACTATCCTTATTCATACTTAATACGCCATTGATTTTCATCCAGCCTCTAATTACTTTCGTCTTGTTTTCAGGTACTGAAACATAGAGTTTTCCTGTGGATGGTTGCACAATGGAATAATCTTGTTTGTCTCTAGCAGATGCATTAAAATTTTCTGTAATCATTGATAACAATACAATTGCCGATATTAAACCAATCACCCATAATCCAACAAAACTAATTCCCACTGCTTTGTGCGCAGATTTCATTCCCATTATTTGTCTGATCAGCCAACTGAAAAGTGCAATAATAGGAACACCAATAAATAATGCCAACGTAGTCCAAGCAAGCATGTTTTGCCAGTATCCTTCTAAAAAGAAATTCTTTCCTGGAAAAGCTCCGAAAGCCGCTACTACTAATGCTATCAGGCTTAACAATAAGGCAAAAGAAATAACGCCAGCTATCAATAAAAAGAATGCTTTAAAAATAAAACCAATGATTTTAAAAATGCCCCAGCTATTTTTTTTAGCGGCATTTTTTACTTCTCCTTCAAATTGTTGGCTTTTTTCTGATACTGTTTGTGAGAAATCTTTTTTAAACTCTTTTGCTTTGGCACCCAATTCGCCACCCCATTTTTCTGCACGACTTTTAAAACCTTCTAAGTCTTCTTGAATGGTGTTTTTGATGGTATTGAGGTCTACTTTTTCGCCACGCATTTCTAATTTTTCTGAGGCACTATTTGCTTCTGGAATGACCCACCATAATATGGCGTATACCACAAATAATGATCCGCCAAATGATCCAAATAAGAAGGAAGAAAATCTATCTTCATCAAACCAAAAAGAATGGCGTAAAATACCAGAGAAAATACCACTAATTAAAGGTATTGCAAACACCAACCTTGGAATCCAAATGGCAATATCAAAATAAGCGGCTATACCACTAGCTACACCTGCTATAACTCTTTCGTCGGGGTTGCGGTATAAGCGTTTGGTAGCATGTGTAATTTGTAAATGCTTAGATGGTAATACGATCCATAATATTAAGTATAACATCACGCCTGTTCCAAATCCAAAAACGAGTAGTGCAAAAAACAAACGCACAATGGTTTGGTCAATTCGTAAATAATTGGCAATGCCACTACAAACGCCACCTAATAATTTATCGTTATCGTCTCGGTATAATCGGCCGCGAGAAAATTCATTATGATTAAATGAATAGTTAGCATCTGCTTGTTTGCTATCGCTACCAGTTTGCGCATTAATAGTTGGATCATTACTTTCAAAATCTTCTGGACGGCCCATGCTAGCAATAATGCCATTAACGGTATCGTCAGTTACACAAGTATTTCCTTTTTTTAAACTCTCGCTAAAAAGTTCTGCAATACGTCCTTCAATATCATTAATGATTTCGTCTCCTCCCTCTTCTTTCGCAAAGAATTTTCGTAAACTATCAACATACTGTTTTAATATGTCGTAAGCAGAATCTTCAATGGGTATTACCCTGCCTTGGAAGTTTATATTAATTACTTTTTTCATGTTACTATTTTTTGTTGTTAAGCGGCTGATTCGTTTTCTTGTGTGTTAGTTGGTGCTGGTGGTGCTTGCGTTAAAAGTTGCACTGCATCGGCTAGTTCTTTCCAGGTTCTTTCTAATTCGCCGTAGAATTCCAAACCAAGATCTGTCATTACAAAATATTTGCGTGGCGGTCCGCTATTGCTTTCCACCCAGCGATAATTTAAAAGCCCTGCATTTTTTAAACGGGTAAGCAAAGGGTAGAGTGTGCCCTCTAAAATATTTAAATTGGCCGATTTCATTCTATCTACTAAATCACTCGGATAAACTTCACCTTGGCGAATAATAGATAAGATGCAAAATTCCAATACGCCTTTTCGCATTTGACTCTGTGTATTCTGAATGTCCATGTTCGGTATTTTGAAACACAAAGATGCAGTTTTATTTAGTACTATGCAACACATAGTACCTAGTTAATTAAAGTAATTGGTAAGAAGTTGTAATGAAAAATATTTAATTAGTTGAAAATCAATACAATAAGATTCAAAAAAATATTTTCAGTTTGATAAAAGGATTCAGAAAATTATAAATGGTAAAATTACTTGGCTGAATTGCTGGTATTTTATGCCAAAAATATATTTATCGTATTTGTACGATATTATAAATAACTAGCCTAACTTTACTTTATCGTAAAAAAACGATTAAGTAATGTCCATTGCCAAAATAGAAGCATTTACCCAACAAGAACAAGACTTAGCAGCTTTTGCAAAATTGATGTCGCATCCGGCACGTATTGCTATTTTAAAAGTATTGGCTGCTCAAAACGCCTGTATTTGTGGAGAGATTGTAGAAGTGCTTCCATTGGCACAGTCTACTGTTTCGCAGCATTTAAAAGAATTAAAAAATGCAGGCTTAATTAATGGAACCATAGATGGACCTAAAAGTTGTTACTGCATTAATTGGATAGCTTTTGAAAAATTCATGGCAGATTTTAATGCACTTTTTTTATCCTTACATATACAGAAAGAAAAAACTTGTTGTTAATCATTTAAAATAAAAATATGAAAACGGAAATTGAGTTGAAAGAATTAGTGAAAGAAAAATATGCTGAAATTGCCAATCAAACCAAAGATTTTAATGCAGCATCTTGTTGTGGTGCTGGTGGTTGTAGCGAAGAGATCTATAATATTATGAGTGACGACTACACCCAATTAAATGGTTATGCCGCTGATGCAGATTTAGGGTTGGGATGCGGCTTACCTACTGCGTTTGCTAAAATAAATAAAGCTGATGTGGTTATTGATTTAGGCAGTGGTGCAGGTAACGATTGTTTTATAGCACGTGCTGCAACCGGTGAAACAGGTAAAGTAATTGGCATTGATTTTACTGAACAGATGATTGCCAAAGCAAGAACCAATGCAGAAAAATTAGGCTATCATAATGTTGAATTCAGACTCGGTGATATTGAACAAATGCCTGTATCGGCAAATATGGCGGATGTAGTTGTGTACTCAACTTAGTGCCCAATAAATTCAATGTAATTAAAGAAGTGTATCGTGTATTAAAGCCTGGTGGACATTTTAGTATTTCTGATATTGTATTAGAAGGACAATTACCTAGTCAATTAAAGAATGCAGCTGAAATGTATGCTGGCTGCGTATCAGGTGCTATTCAACAACAAGTGTATTTAGAATTGATTGCTGCAAATGGTTTTGAAAATATTACTATTCAAAAATCAAAAGAAATTATTATACCCGATGATATTTTGGTTAACTATTTGTCTGCGGCAGAAATAGCTGCATTTAGAATTAGTGATATGGGCATCTTTAGTATTACAGTATATGCCGACAAACCATCAGCAGAAAAAACCTGTTGTACACCTGGTGGTGGTTGTTGTTAAGTGTTATACAAGTAATGGAAGTATCGCATCGAGGTCTATATTAGATTCGTCTAATGGACTCAATGAAGTGTGTTGCAATACAGTGCCAAGTTTTCTAAACTCAAACTTTTCATTATACTTTGAAAAGGAATTTCTAATCATTCTAGTTAATTCTGTTTTATCTATAATATCTGCAAGGTCTATTACATAAGAGTCTTCGCCAATATATTCTAGTATCACATTGTTGTTAATTACAAAACTGCAAGTGAACCTACAAGCAATGCCTTTTTTGGTAGAGACTCTTTTTCGCATCACATCAAAACTGGTGTAAGAAAAAATTTTATCTTCTGGGGCAATTGCTTTTTCTGGTGGAAAATAATTCCAATCGGTTACAACAAGATCAGTTTGTTCTATCATACAAAAGTTTTTTTAAGCGATGTGCTAGACCACTTTTAATTCATAAAACTCATCGGGGTTCAAATATTTTATGGCAAGTGCTTGTAATTCTTCTGCACTTACATTTCTAACAGTATTTAGGCTATTGTAAAAATATTCGGCAGTTACATTGTTTAAAATATAATTTTTCCAACGCGCTATAATTTGAAAAGGACCATCTAAATCGCCAAGCAAAGAACCAATCATATAATTGCGAACAAGATCGAGTTCTTCTGCATCAATTATTTCATTGCGTAAAATTTCCATTTCTTTATAAACTTCACTAATGGTTGCATCTGATACATCTCTACCCGCTTCTGTACTAATTAACCAAGCGGTATTGTGTAAATGGTTTTGAATAAAACTATGAATGCCATAAGTATATCCTTTGTCTTCGCGAATATTACTCATTAAACGTGATCCAAAAAATCCACCAAATAAATTATTTAAAATTTGCACTTTCGAAAAATCGGGATGGTGTCTATTAGGAAATGGGCGCGCTATTCTAATGGCAGTTTGCACACCATCTGCATCGTTAGTAATGCTGTATTTTTTTTCAATGGCAGGTACTTGTAAAATTGGCTGTAAAACAACTTCATTTTTATTAAATGGCAATTGTCCTAATTCTTTATTTAGTAATGCTTCGGTGTCTGGTAATAGTTTGCCAGCTACAAAAACCAAGCATTTTCCATTCGTATAATATTGTTTATAAAAATCAATTAAGTCTTGTTGTTGTAATTCGTTGAAATCATTGGCCGAAGTATATTTTCCGTAAGGATGATTAAATCCATAAACATACTCATCAATTAATCTATTGGCAACAAAATCACATTTTTTTAAATTGACTTCTAATCGTTGTTTTTGGTTTTGTTTGTAGATGGCTAATTCAGATTCAGGAAAAATGGCATCGGTTAGCAATTCTGTTACAACGGGTAATAATTTACTTAAGTGTTTGTTTAAGCAGTGTAGGGTAATAGTAGCAGTTTCATTAAAACAACTCCTGCTCAAATATGCACCATGAAACTCAAAATGTTCGTTAATGGCAAACGCATCTTTTTTGCTCGTGCCATTTTTTAATAAATGATTGGTAGTGGCTGCTACAATGTTTTTTTGTTCATGCCAGTTTCCAGCAAAAAAAACCAATTCCACCATCACCACTTCTTCTGCGCCAGCATCAATACTATAAACAGTGGTGCCATTGTCTAGCGTGTAGGAATGATAAGGCTTTAACTGTACATCAAATTCAACTGCGTCTTTTATATCAGGTGCTAGGGTTCTATTGGGCATCATATTGTGGGTCATTAGCTGCAAAAATAGTTGATTCAATTGCCTAATTATGCTAAATCATTAATTTTTCGCAGTTTTTATTGTTAGACCCTTACTGATTTGGGCTTTGCCTAACAATTAGGTAGTTGCCTCCTTCAAGCGCTAGATAGCCGTAATCGTAACAATAATAGTATTGGTGCCCTTTTTTATTGGCCTGACAATGGGTATTGTATTTAAATATGAATCCTTTTTCTTGTAATTGTTGTTGGCTAGTTTTTGAATGCGTAGCAGTACTTGGCATTAATGAGGCAAGAATCCGTCGATTTTTTTGAAGTAAATGATTGATTCGTCGGATGTAATTGTTGTTGCAACTGTGTAGTTGGTTATTGTAATTATTTCTACAAAAATCATTGCAGAATTTTTTATCGGTTCTTCCTTTAACGGGCTTGCTACAACTAATACATACTTTAGTAATTGTATTCATGCAGTTGGTTTTAATTTTGCTTTAACAAAACTAAAATACCTACTTGCCTTCAGTTTTTTACACGGGATAAAAATATTTTAGGGATGAAAGGACCCCTAGTTTAATAGTGCAGCTGCGCACCATAATACTACGGCTTGGCCATGCATGTCTCCAATATTTCTTTTGCGATCGTTATAATATTGGCGGTCATTTTTTTTGTTGGTCCCTTCGCAAACTTCACGGGTGTCGCCATTTTCATTTATATAATTCACCATTCCTAACCAACTATTTCTTGCAGCAACGCCATAAGTTTTTTTATCTAACCAACCCTGTTTTACGCCTGTAATCAATGCAAAACCAAACATTCCTGAACTAGACATTTCTGCCCAAGAATTGGCATCATCAATAATTTGATTCCACATGCCTTCTTTGGTTTGGTATTGTAAAAGTGAAGTCATCATTTTTAAATAGCCGTCTAATATTCTAGGTCTATCCTGATGAGATGCTGGTAAACACAATAACAACTCTGTCATTCCTACTGCAAACCAACCATTTCCTCTTCCCCAAAAAAATGGCACATCGGGCGCATGATAAAATAATCCATTGGGTTTTTGAAGTGAGTCTAAATATAAAACGGCTTCTTTAGCAGCTTGATCAATATATTTTTTGTTGCCAGTAGCCCGGTAAGCTTGTGTTTGAACCACTGTAATCATAAACATATCATCTACCCATAACCTTGTTTGCCAACTATAACCAGCATCATGGTATTTTTTTGCTTGTGCATTTATATTTACGCCTGTTGTTGGAAGTGTAAATGATTTTTCGGCATACTTTAAGCCAATGGATAAATATTTTTGGTCTTTGGTTTGTAAATACATGCCAAGTGGCACTGCGCCAAAAACAGTATAGTCTACATGAATAGCAGGGGGCATCATGGTAGAATCTTTTTTGAAAAATGGATCAAACCGATCCGTTAATTGCAATGCTAGTGTATTGTCTTTTGTTGCTTTTGCAAAATTCAGCGCACCATACCAGGTGCATGTTTCAGGATAACTAATCCATTTTGGAGGAAAACTATATCCAAAATTAGTATGTGGTGTGGCTATAAAATGTTGGGCAACCAATGAACCGATTTCTTTTGGTGTTTTTCCTTTTGGAAAATGTTTTAAATCGTAACTAGATTTATTTTGAGCAGAGGCACTCAATAAAAAAAAGCCAATGCAAGCCAATAAAATGATCTGTAATTTATATGGGGCGTATTTGCTATTCATATTATTAAAAACTCGTTTTGTTTTAACAAGAAACAAGTTAAAACAAAACGAGCGTTTTTATCAGTTGAATGATGGGCTTATTTTTCTATTGCTAATATTTCTACTTCAAAAATTAGGGTAGAACCGGGTTCAATTGTTGGTCCTGCAGAACGATCGCCATAAGCAAGGTCTGAAGGGATATATAATTTCCATTTGCTACCAACTGTCATTAATTGTAAAGCTTCTGTCCATCCTGGTATAACACCATTAACTGGAAAACTTATTGGTTCGCCTCTATCAACTGAGCTATCAAATACAGTTCCGTTAAGAAGTGTTCCGTGGTAATGACATTTTACTTTATCGGTTAAAGTAGGTTTAGTAGTATCAGTGCTATTTTTAATAACTTCGTATTGCAATCCGCTTTTAGTGGTAATTACACCTTTGCGTTTGCCATTTTCAGCTAAAAATTTCTTTCCTTCTGTTTTGCCTTTGATTGATTTTTCTGCACTTGCTTTTTGTTGGTATTCGCCAATGCATTTGTCTAAAACATCTTCTGCAATAACTAGCTTTTTGTTTTGTAAAACATCATTCATTGCTTTTTGAAAAATAGCCATGTCTAATTTGTCGAAGCCTTGTGTTTTTAGTGTTTGTGCAATTCTTGCACCCAACGCATAACTCGCGCTATCAATATTGTTTTTATAAGAAGAAATAGCTTGTGCTAGTTTGGTAGCAATTTTAGTGGTATTGGTGGCGCTAGATGTGGCAGCTTTAACGGTGGTTGATTTGGTTGCAGTACTTGCAGTTGCTGGTTTTGTAGCAGTTGCGGTAGTGGCTGGTTTTACAGCTGTAGGTTTAGCAGGTTGCTGTGCAATGGCTGCTGTTGAAAGTAAAACACCCGTAAGGGCAATAAAAATTTGTTTCATATGTATTTTTCTAGTGGGGATAAAAATAAGTAATTTATAAATCTATAAGTTGTGTAGGTCGGTTTATTTTGTTGCGGCAGGTGCAATTAATTGATGAATGGCCTGATTTACTTTTTCAAATTCAAATTTTAATAATACTTGATCCATCATTAATTTAATTTGGGCATTACAAAGATTGCCCATACTGCCTTCATGAACATGGTTTAAATTGGTATTGTGTTCGAACTTACCCGCTTCAATTAAAGCGCCTACTTGCTTATATGCATCACGGAATGGAACGCCTTCAAGTACCAATTCGTTTACTGCTTCTACGCTAAATGCATATTTGTATTTTGAATCTTGTAAAATAGCTGGTTTAACACTAATATTCTCAAGCATTAAATGCGCCATTTCAATACAATCTTTCAGTGTTTGAAAGGCTGGAAATAAATGTTCCTTAAGTAATTGCAAATCTCTATGATAACCAGATGGCAGGTTGGTAGTCATCATAGTTATTTCGTTAGGCAATGCTTTGATTCGGTTGCAATAAGAACGAATCAATTCAAATACATCTGGATTTTTTTTATGTGGCATTATGCTTGAACCAGTGGTTAGTTCTGCAGGAAAACTAACAAAATCAAAATTCTGGTTTAAATACAAACACATGTCCATACTTAATCTGGCCAATGTTTCAGCAATATTTGCCATTGCTTGTGCGGTAATGCGTTCTGCTTTTCCTCTGCCCATTTGTGCATAAACTACATTGTAATTTAATTCTGCAAATCCTAATAGTTCTGTAGTGAGCGTTCTATTAATAGGAAATGAAGAACCATAGCCAGCCGCTGATCCTAATGGATTTTTATTCACTACTTGGTACGCACCATTGAGTGTAATTAAATCATCTACCAAAGATTCTGCATAAGCACCAAACCATAATCCAAATGAAGATGGCATAGCTAATTGCAAATGGGTGTAGCCTGGTAATAATTGGTCTTTAAATTTTTCGCTTTGAGCAAGTAGTAATTCAAAGAAGGGTTGAATTGCTGAAACTAACTGTGTGATTTCGCTGCGTAAAAATAGTTTTACATCTACTAAAACTTGGTCGTTCCTACTTCTAGCACTGTGTATTTTTTTTCCTGTATCGCCAAGGGCTTTGGTTAATAATAATTCTACTTGCGAGTGAATATCTTCTACTTGTGCTTCAATAGCCAGATTACCGTTAATGGCCTGCGCGTAGATGCATTGTAATTCAAGAACCAAAGCAGCGGCTTCTTCTGCAGTAAGCAAGCCAACTGTAGCCAACATTTTTGCATGAGCTATATTGCCTAACACATCAAAGGGTGCAAGTAATAAATCAAATTCCTTGTCTTTTCCAACAGTAAATTTTTCTACTGCTGCTGATACTGTTGTGTTTTTTTGCCAAAGTTTCATGAAGCAATTACTTTATCAATTAAATCAATATATAGTTGAATGCCGGTACCTATTTCTGTTATCCAAATAAATTCATCTGCAGAATGACTTCTGGCAGAATCACCGGGCCCAAGCTTTAAAGTAGGAAAAGGCATTAATGCTTTGTCGGATGTTGTAGGAGAGCCATAATAAGGCAATCCTAAAGCAATTCCTGCTTTAATTAATGGATGGTCTAAAGCAATAGCGGTAGATCTTAAACGACTACTTCTGGGTTGTACATCACAAGTAGTATGTGCTTTAATGGTGGCCAATACTTCTTCGAAAGTGTACAACTCATTTACCCTAATATCGGTAGTAAATTTACATTCACTTGGCACTACATTGTGTTGCGCGCCTCCATTAATAATGGTTACACTCATTTTCATAGGCCCCAATAAATCTGAAACCTTTTCGAATCGATAGTCTATGAACCACTGAATATCTTTGATTGCTTTGTAAATTGCATTATCGCCTTCTTCACGTGCAGCATGACCTGGTTTTCCATGCGCGGTACAATCTAACACTAGTAAACCTTTTTCGGCTACTGCCATTCTTAACAAGGTGGGTTCGCCAACTATACCAAAATCTATTTTTGGTAAACGCGCTAATAATATTTCAACACCATTATGACCAGATATTTCTTCTTCGGCAGTTGCAGCTAACACTATATTATACGCTAAATTTTCTTGTTGATAGAAGTGTAAGAAAACAGCAATTAATGAAACCAAACATCCGCCAGCATCATTACTTCCTAAGCCATATAATTTTTCGTCTTTTACAATTGGGTCAAATGGATTAAGTGTGTAAGCTTTATTTGGCTTTACAGTGTCGTGGTGTGAATTGAGTAATAGTGTTGGCTTTGCCGGGTTAAAGTGTTTGTTTTTGGCCCACACATTATTGAGGTAACGAAATGCGTTTACCCCTTTTGATTGTAAAAAATTTTCAATCAAATCTGCGGTATTGTCTTCCTCTTTGCTAAACGAAGGAGTTGCAATTAGTTTTTTTAATAAACCAATGGCATCTTCAGTAAGCGTAGGTATGCTATTACTGTTAGTCATTTTAAAATCCTTTTGTAGTGCATAAAAATTAATGCGCTACGGTATGTTGAATAGTAGTTCCTGCTTTTCCTACTATTAGTAATTCAATCATTTCTGCTTTTCCAATAATTACTTTTGTTACACCACTATTAATGGCGGCAAAAGCATTGTCTAATTTTGGAATCATTCCAGCAAATATTAATGCTTTTTCTTTGAGTGATTGGTATTCTTCTTTGTTAATAGAAGGAATAACAGTACTGTCGTTATTGGCATCTAACAAAACCCCATTTTTTTCAAAACAATACAGTAATGATACTGCATAGTTATTACTCATTGCAACTGCAATTGATTGTGCAATGGTATCGGCATTGGTGTTTAATAGTTGGCCATTACCATCATGTGTAATAGGCGCAATAACAATGGCAATATCTTGTTGTAATAATGGAAGTATTGCACTTGTATTTACCGAATCAATATCGCCTACAAATCCGTAGTCTATTCCTTTTGAATCTAACGGCAATCTTTTGTGTGCTTTAATTAAGTTAGCATCAGCTCCAGTAAATCCTATGGCATTATTCTTATTGGCTTGTAATTTTGCAACGATGTTTTTATTAATATACCCTGCATAAACCATTGTAACAATTTTTAAAGTAGCAGCGTCTGTAATTCTTCTGCCATCTACCATTGCTTGTTCAATGCCTAAATCTTTTGCAAGTTGTGTTGCTAATTTTCCGCCACCATGTACCAATATTTTTTTTCCTTTAATAGCGGCAAAATCTTTTAAAAATAAATCTAGTTTATTGTTGTCGTCAATAATATTCCCACCAATCTTTACTACATACAATGCTTCTTTCTCCAAGTTACTGGCAGTAGCATTAATAATAGTTGTTTGGTTTTGACCAGTCATTTTCTATTTTTTTTTGTGCATTAAAATTTCAGAAAGCACAGCTTGTGCTGCCCAAACCCTATTGCCCGCTTCTTTGCTTACCAAACTATGTGGTCCGTCTAATATTTCATCGCTCAATTCTACATTTCTTCTCACAGGCAAACAGTGCATCACTTTTGCTTGGTTGGTTCTTGTCATTTTTTCTTCTGTTAACATCCAACTAGGATCGTTTTCGTACATCTTGCCGTAATCGGTATAAGTGCTCCAATTTTTTACATAAACAAAGTCGGCATTATCTAATGCGGCATTTTGGTCATGGGTAATTGTTGCGCCTTTTGTAAAAGTTTCTGCTAGTTCGTAATCTTCAGGATGCGTAATTACAAATTCTGCTTCACCCCATGCATTCATCCATTGCGCAAATGAATTTGCTACACATTGTGGTAATGGTTTAATATGTGGCGCCCATGTTAAAACAATTTTTGGTTTTCGATTTATGTTTTTCCAATTTTCTTGGATGGTAATAATATCGGTTAAAGATTGCAATGGATGTAGGGTAGCACTTTCTAAACTAATTACAGGTACACCAGCATATTTTATAAACTGGTGAATATACATTTCACTATAATCGTCTTCTCTGTTATTTAGAGATGGAAAAGTTCTAATACATAGAATGTCGAAATACTGTCCAAGTATTGGCGCCGCGTCTTTCACATGTTCTACGGTATTACCACTCATGATGGCACCTTCTTCAAACTCTAGTGCCCAACCTTCTTTATCAACATTAAAAACAATGGCTTCCATCCCCAAATTTTTAGCGGCAACTTGTGTGCTAAGTCGGGTACGTAAACTAGGGTTTAAGAACAATAGTCCCACTCTTTTATCTGCGCCCAATAAACGGTCTTTAAAAGGATCGGCTTTATATGCCAAGGCCTTTTTTACAAGTGCGTTGATATCGGTTACATCATGAACAGAAATAAAATTTTTCATACCGTTTGCGCCTTCAATACAGAAGGATTGTTTATTTTAATTCGATGGATAATGCGGTTAAAAAAAGATCAGCTTCTTTTTGTGTGATGTTTAGTGCAGGCAATAAACGTATCACATTTGGTTTGGCTTCTCCTGTAAAAATATGGTGATTAAACAATAGGTTCTTTTTTACTTCTTTTAATGCTTCTGGTAATTCAATACCAATCATTAAACCCCTACCTCTCACTTCTTTAATATTTGGTAGCATTTTTAATTCTTTCATTAAGTACGCTCCAACTTTTGCAGCATTGGCCATTAGTGCATCTTGTTCCATAATTTCAAGTACTGCAAGTGCTGCAGCGCATGCTAAATGGTTGCCGCCAAAAGTGGTACCCAACATATAATGCTTGGCTTGAATTTTTGGAGAGATAGAAATTCCTGCAACAGGAAATCCATTACCCATGCCTTTTGCCATAGAATAAATATCTGCAGCTACACCGCTGTGGTCGTGCGCATAAAATTTACCGGTTCTGCCATATCCGCATTGTACACTATCTGCAATAAAAACCGCATTGTATTGGTCGCATAATCTACGAATGGCTTGTAAAAATTCATCGGTTGCAATATTAATTCCACCAACACCTTGAATCCCTTCTATAATTACGGAACTCACTTCGTTGCCATAGTTTTCAAAATAGGCTTCTAATGCAGCAGTATTATTGAAGGGTAAAAAAACTACATTATCGGTTTGATTAACAGGTGCAACAATATTTGGATTATCTGTTACAGCAACTGCCAAGGATGTTCTGCCATGAAAGGCCTTTGTAAATGCAACTATTTTTTTACGACCATTGTAAAACGAAGCAGCTTTTAGTGCATTCTCATTTGCTTCGGCGCCGCTATTACATAAAAACAATTGGTAATTTTCTTTACCACTAATATCGCCGAGTTTTGCGGCTAATTCTTCTTGAATAGGAATGCGAATAGAGTTCGAATAAAAACCTAGTTTATTTAATTGATCGGTGACTCTTTTTACATAATGAGGATGTGTATGGCCAATAGAAATTACCGCATGACCGCCGTATAGGTCTAGGTATTCTTGTCCTTTATCGTCCCAAACATAAGAGCCAGAGGCTTTGTTAATAGTGATATTATTAATAGGGTATACGTCAAATAGTTTCATGGTAATAATTTTGTGTTCATAAAATTCAATAGCAATTTATTTATGGCAAACCACCTAGCATTTATTGTGCTAAAAATAGTTTGCCTTAAGTCGCAATCCGGTATGCTCGTTGAATCCGTATAGTAAATTCATATTTTGAACTGCTTGTCCTGAAGCGCCTTTTAATAAATTGTCAATAGCAGAATGAATGGCAATTTTATTGCCTTGTTTTTCTATATGAATCAAACATTTATTGGTATTCACTACTTGCTTTAAATCAATCATGGTTTCACTAACATGCGTAAAAGCAGCATCTGCATAAAAGGACTGGAATAAATCAATTACAGCATCAAATGAAAGCGTAGATTTTGTTACACTTGTAACATAAATACCTCTTGTAAAATCTCCACGCCAAGGAACAAAATTTATTAAATCGTCTGTTTGTAATATTTGCCCAGAAACTTGGTGCAAGGATTGACTTATTTCGTGTAAGTGTTGGTGTTGTAAAGTTTTATAAGCCGAAATATTATTGGCTCTCCAACTAAAATGCGAAGTGCTACTCAAACCTTGACCAGCACCTGTTGAACCAGTAATGCCCGTGGTATAGACTTCATCAAGTTTATTTGCTTTTGCAAGTGGTAATAATCCTAACTGTATGGCTGTTGCAAAACAACCTGGATTAGCAATATTATTAGCAGACTGAATAGCAGTTTTATTTAGCTCAGGTAATCCGTAAATAAATTCTTTGCCTGCAATAGCGCCAGCATTTGGCAACAGTCTAAAATCTTGCGAAAGGTCAATGATTTTAATATGATTGGCAATAGGGTTTGCTTGTAAAAATTTATTAGCATCGCCGTGTCCTACACATAAAAACAATACATCTATGTTGCTACTAAGTTCAGAAGCAAAAATCAATTCTGTATCACCTAAAAGATCGTTATGTACTTTGTAAACAGGCTCACCAGCATTGCTTTTGCTATGGATGAATTGTATGTTTACCTGCGGATGGTTTATTAGTAACCGAATCAATTCGCCACCTGTGTAACCAGCGCCGCCAACAATACCTACGTTAATTATTGGTTGGATGTTTGTATGGTTGGTTGCTTTGTCCATTGTAAAATAGTTTTCCTTGCCTGTTTATTAGCAAGGGTAATTTATGAGCTTTGATTCACTTTATGCCAGATAGAGGTTTGATTACCAAATATTTTACTAAATCCTCGAACATCTTCTCCAGTAAACCCTGTATTCATTTCACCGTATTTACCAAATTTGCTATTCATTAAATCGAAAGCAGATTCAATACCAATAATATGGAAACGGTAAGGTAGCATTTGTACAAATACATCGCCAGTTACATTTTGCTGGCTATTGGTTAAATAGGCTTCTATATCACGCATTACAGGGTCTAAAATTTGACCTTCGTGTAACCAGTTGCCATAGAATTGACTCAATTGGTCTTTCCAACCCAACTGCCATTTGGTTAAAATATGTTTTTCAAGTGCATGGTGTGCTTTCAAAATTACCATTGGCGCAGCAGCTTCAAAACCAACACGGCCTTTAATGCCAATAATGGTATCGCCTACATGTATATCTCTTCCCAAACCATATGCACCCGCAATGGTTTGTAAATATTGAATGGCTTTTGTAGGATGGTTGAATGTTTGATCATCTACACCAGTTAATTCTCCTTTTTCAAAATGCAGTTTTACTTCTTTGCTATCTGTAGCCGTTACTTGTGTTGGCCAAGCAGATTCTGGTAAAATTCCTTTTGAATTCAAGGTTTCTTTTCCACCAACACTAGTACCCCAAAGGCCTTTGTTAATAGAGTACATTGATTTCTCGAAATTCATGTTTACGCCCTTGCCCTTCAAGTAAGCAATTTCATCTTCTCTACTCAATTTTAAATCACGAATAGGAGTAATGATTTCTACGCCTGCAATTAAAATATGAAAAATCATATCGAACCTTACTTGGTCATTTCCTGCACCTGTGCTACCGTGTGCAACTGCATCTGCATTTAATTTTTTGGCGTGTTCTGCAATATGTAAAGCTTGGCTCAAACGCTCGGCACTAACACTTAATGGATAGGTATTATTTTTTAATACATTACCATAAATCAAATACTTTATAATGCTGTCGTAGTATGACTTTACAGCGTTTACGGTGGTATGTGTTTTAACACCTAATGCATATGCATGTTGTTCAATTTGAACCAATTCTTCGTCGGTAAATCCACCTGTATTTACAATAATACTATGTACTTCGTAGCCTTTGTCTTCACTTAAATATTTCACACAAAAAGTGGTGTCTAATCCGCCACTAAAACCTAGTACAACTTTCTTAGCCTCGCTCATATAGTAGAATTATAAATTAAATAATTGGGTGAAAAAAGATTTTGGTTTAATAGCGCCACCGCTTGTATTTGTCGCTTCTTTTTTTCTAAAAATTCCCATCAAACGACTTTGTTTTATTTTCATAAAACGTTCGTACAATTTTGATTTTTGTTTAAAAACCTGCGCGGTTTCTTCGGGCTTAAAATGGTCGGCAGGATCATACAACATAGCTGTACACATACAGTTCTTTCTATCCTTACTCATTAAGATATCGTAGTTCACACAGCTTTTGCAACCTGCCCAAAATTCTTCATCGTCGGTTAGTTCGCTATAAGTAACGGGTTCATATCCTAGGTCACTATTGATTTTCATTACTGCCAAACCTGTTGTAAGCCCGAATATTTTAGAGGCAGGATACATTTCACGCGAAAGGTTGAATATTTTATGCTTGATGGTTTTTGCTACTCCGCTTTTCCGATATTCTGGAGAAACGATTAGTCCACTATTGGCCACAAATTTTCCATGGCCCCAGGCTTCAATATAGCAGAATCCTACCCATTGTCCTAAACGAGTAACAGCAATAACCGCTTTGCCATCTAATATTTTTGCCGCAACATATTCTGGAGACCTTTTAGCAATGCCTGTGCCTCTAGCTTTGGCCGATGATTCCATTTCATCGGTAATGCGTTGTGCAAAATGTGTATCAAGGTAAGTGGCTACCCTGACAATGATTTCCTTATTTTCCAACTAGTAAAAATTATGAGTGTAAACAGAAAACACGTATCATGTAGAATGAGTCATTGGGGATTTTCCACTGATAGGGGCAAGTGCCAGTTGCTCGTCCTATCAGAAACCGCGTCGGGGTCTCGGTAAACTATTGAAGGCAGATACCATTGAAAACACTGTTGAAAGTGTGGTCAAATGTAAGTGTGGTATATGGTTTGTCAACTGCTTCAATGCAAATAGGTTTTTTCTTTGAGGGCTCAAAAGTAAATAAGTTTGATAGAATATCCCGTAATTTTTTTGTTAAATAGGGCTTGAAACCCTTTGAAATGGTCAAAAAAAGAATAGCCGCACTTAAAAAGGACGGCTATTCTAAATATTTTCAGCTCTTATGTATCTTAATCCATTCCACCGCCGCCTCTGCTGAAACCACCACCGCCGCCACCGCCACGGTCAAATCCACCGCCGCCGCTACCTCTGTCGTAACCGCCGCCTCTCATCATATCCATGCCACCTCTAGATCTGTTATCACCTCTTCTTCCACCTGTATCACCAAACCTGCGTAGGTTATAAGTGAAACTAATCATGAAGTATCTTTTAAGCACTTTGGTTTGAACGTCTTGAATGCTATTACCAGAAACTGTTCTACTAATGCTCACATTTTGATTTAGTAAATCAAATACATAGAACTTTAATTCTGCTTCTTTCTTTTTGCCCATTTGTCTTGAGAAACTAGCATTCCATAAAGGAATTGCGGTATTATATCCTGCACTTTGACCTGTGTTGATGATATAGTCAAAATCAGATGATGCTACCCAACCACTCTTAGTATAATAGGTTGCTTCAGCTCTTAAATTTTGGGTAAAATAATCGGCATTTTGTTGCGGTTGCAAAGAATATCTAGCATAAGTAAAAGAAGAATTCGAAGAGAAGTTCATATCGAAATTGTCTTTCAAATTGGTGGTCCAAGAAACCCTACCGCCTAATACAGAGTTTTTCGTGAAATTGCTCTGTGCATTGATTAAATTTTGACTTTCATTGTGCGAGATATTTGCAGTGAAATTCATATTGCTTTTAGGATTGCGAATAGGAAATCCATAGTTAAAATAACTCGAAAGACTATAGGTGCCATTCAAGTTAACAGGTTGCGTAATCTGTGCACCATTAGCAAGTACTGTTACAGAGTTTTGAATATCGTTTTGTGTAACACTTGCATTGATTGTAGCAAAAAAGTTTCTTTGTGTAAATACATCAAATGATGAATACAGTAATCTCATTGAGTGTGCCATTTGTTGCTTCAATGCAGGATTACCCATTGTAATATTTAGCGGATTGCTATTGTCTGAAATGGGTTGTAACTGTGTAGCACTTGGCTGAGAAGTACGTCCCATATAGTTTACACGCAAACTTTTAGATTTGGTAAATTCATAACGGAAAGTAGCTGTAGGAAACATATTTACATAATGCTGATTAATAGCACTGTCTTTGGTTTTATTTAAGCTATTTAAATCACCAAATTGTACGCCAGAACCAACACTAAAGCTTAGTTGCTTTTGTTGAATACGGTAACTGATAGTTCCTCTATCTGAATTATAAGTATTCTCGAACGTATTGCTCAAATTAGCAACAGCTAAATCGTATTTACTAGTTAATTTATTATAACCTAATGTTTGTTTACCATTTGTAGTTATACTATAGGAGTGGTTATAAGCAAATTCTAACAATTGATTTTTACCAATAGGTTCGGTATATGAAACAGTAGTATTGATGTTTCTTGCATCGTTATTACTGGTATTAATTTGGTTAATGGTATCTACCCTGTTTTGTGTAAAATATTGGTTGATAGATTTATTTGTTCCGCTTCCATCGCTATTACTTCCACCAAAAACTACTCCAAGTGAATAGGTTCTGCCTTTTTTAGCAAAACGGTGTCTGAAAGTTGCGTCCATAGTTCCATTGTAACCATCGCTTAATGAAGTGGTTTTTGCAACTGAATTATTTAAATTCAATTTTCCTTTTGTTGATGCGGTGGTTTGGTCTGATTCATTATCGGAATGCGTAAAACTAATATTCGGTCTAAGAATCATTGAATTACTAGAATCAAACTGAGATTCAATATTAAAATTGATACGATTGTTTGCACTATGTCTAACAGCAGATGAAACGTTATTACTCAAATTCGATGAATCTGCATTGCCGTTTACAAGGGTTTGTGTGTGACTATTTTGATCGGTGTAGGTTTTTTGGTCGTTATAAAAATAACTACCATAAGCTTGGGTTTTTGTGCCCCAGTTATTTCGGTAATTCAAACCAGCTGCCCATGTATTTACCATACCTGATCCGCCACCAGCACCTCCACGGCCACCAGTTGAACCACCACCGCCTTGACCACCAGTGAAATTTTGTTTATTTACATTATTGCCTTGGCCAATTAAAGTAATTTGTTTGTCTCCATCATATTTGCTTAGGTTCAAACTATTGTCATTTACTCCTTCATCACCAGTGCTACCACCGCCAACTACTGCTTTTCCAAAATATCCTTTACGCTTATCTTTTCTTGTGGTGATATTAATTGTTTTTACCCTGTTACCATCATCAAAGCCGGTGAAGGAACTTTGGTCACTCATCGCATCGTATACTTGAATTTTGTCAATGATATCTGGAGGAATGTTTTTGGTTGCCATTTTTGGATCATCTCCAAAAAAACGTTTTCCATCAACCAAAACCCTTTGTACGGTTTCTCCTTGTGCTTTGATGCTACCATCTGTACCTACTTCTAAACCAGGTAGTTTTTTTAACAAGTCTTCTGCAACCGCATTTGGTTTGGTTTTAAAGCTTGACGCATTAAACTCAGTAGTATCTCCTTTAATTCTAATTGGGGATTGTGTGACTGTTACATTACCTAAATCATTGGCACTTTGCACCAAAAAAATGGTTCCTAGGTTAATGTCGGGTTTTGATTTACTAGGGCTAATCTTTTTACTGTAAGAGGTATAACTCTGAAAACTCACTTGAATGATCAAATCTGTGAATGGTAGATTTTTTAAATCAAAGCTTCCGTCTGTTTTTGCTAGGCCAAATACCTCTAAAGTAGAGTCTTTGGCATCAATGACAGTAACAGTGGCATCTTTTAATGACTGTTTGCTTAAAGAATCAATTAAAACACCTTTAACTGATCCTGAATTTTGCGCCATTGCAGAAATGGAAACAAAGCTGAGTAGAACGAGAATATATAAATTACGCATAGTCTAGGTTATTATAAACAAAGCTAGTTTGCTTATTGAATGGGTTTTTAATATTGTTAACCAACGGCAAGCTAACAGGATAGTTGGAAAAGGGTGTTTAAAAATCGGTGAACAGATAGCTGTTATAGGCAAGAGTATTAGTTTTTAACAATATGCGCCTAATCATAAAAAAGGGATTGATCTTTATTTTATATTTGCATGTAATTGAAAATCAAAGCTTGAAACCAATTTTCACTTTATTAATATTAGTGGCTTTTATAGCACAGACCTTTAATCAGGCTTCGATTGTTGCACGTTATTATGTAAACACTGCAGCGTTTGCAAAAAACTGTGAGAATAAGGCAAAACCACAAATGCATTGTAACGGAAAGTGTCAAATGATGAAGCAATTACAACAAGCATCAAAAAATGACCAACAAGCACCAGAAAAATCAGGAAATGCTAAAAACGAAGTTCTTTCGTCTAAATCATTTTTTGCAAGCATACAATTTTCTCTGTCATCCGCTACTATTCATTTTAACGAATACCAAGTTCAAAAATTAGCTTCCATTCCTACTGCTATTTTTCATCCACCAGGTGCCTAACCATCAATTTCAATTCATTTTATTGTGCTGTTCTTTTTTGCGAAAAATTCATTCGTAAATAAGGCAATGTTGTTGGCTATTATTTATTGGCCAATGATATACAGCAATTCAATTTTCATTCTTTCATACCGGCAAGGGTTTCAATAACACAAATGAAAAATACAATATTAATGATATGCTTTATGATGCTATGCGTAATGGGCAAATCACAAATTAACAATTTAGTTTCTGGAAAAGTATTTGATGCCATAACAAAAGAACCTATACAAGGGGCTGTTATTGCAGCATTATCAATTAAAACTATTAGCAATGAAAATGGCAGTTTTAATTTACAAACTAATAGTAATAAAATTATTATTAATGCAGTAGGATACGATGCTAAAACAATTGATATAACGAATAAAAATTTAGCCATTTCGCTATCTCCTTCTCAAAAAATATTAGACCAAGTAGTGGTTACCGCCAATAGAACCAATGAAAAAAGAACTGAGGCGCCAATTGCAATATCTATTATTAACAAGCAAACAATTGACGAAGCAAAAGCACAAAGAATTGATGCAGTATTAAATAAAGTGAGTGGTGTTTATATGGTGAATCTGGGCAATGAACAACACGAAATGAGTATTCGTCAACCAATGACTACCAAAAGTTTGTTCTTGTATATGGAAGATGGCATTCCTATCAGAACTACTGGTGTTTATAACCACAATGCCTTATTAGAAATGAATTTGCCAGCTGCAAAAAGCATAGAAGTAATTAAAGGACCTTCCGCTGCAATGTATGGCGGAGAAGCCATTGCCGGCGCCGTGAATATAATTACACAAGCGGCTCCTGCGTATACTGGTGGCAATATCAGTACGCAATTTAATAATACAGGATACAAAAGAGTGGATGGCCAAATTGGAACTACTATTGGTAAATGGGGACTACTAGCAACAGGCTATTATGCAGCAAGAAAAGAAGGTCCGGTTGAGCATACTGATTTTAATAAAACTTCTATTTCTTTAAGATCCGATTACAAAGCCAATGATCACTTAACTTGGACTAACACCTTAGCTTATGTAGATTATTATAGCGATATGACAGGCGCTTTAGATAGTACAAAATATTTTCAAAAAAACTTTAGTTCTTTACAATCATTTACATTTCGATCTGTTTATGCATTGCGTTACAAATCTATTTTATCGCAACAATGGAATACGAATAGTGCAACATGTATTTCATTTTTATTGAGGGATAATTCTGTGAAACAAAATCCTTCTTATTCTATTGGAAGCACAAGTGTTGCAACAGTATTTAAAGGGCAGATCAATGACAATTCCTTTAAAACAAATTCAGTAGTAGCCCAACATGTTCAAAAGTTTGCTTGGCTTAAAAGTAAATTAGTAATGGGTGCAAGTGTAGATTTTAGTCCACAGTCTTACTATGCAAAATTCATTTCTATCACTAAAGACCTTGCCCTAAACAAGTATGTTAGTTACACACAAAAAACACCAGATTCTTTGCTAACTAATTATACAACCAATATTAGCAATATTGCTACCTATATTGATTATGAACTCAATCCATTCAATGTATTTAAATTGGTAGCAGCTTTACGTTACGATGCGTTTAAATACAATTACAGTAATTTATTACAAACTGGTGCGCCAAGTTCTGCAACCAATTATAATAGGGTTACGCCAAAACTTGGGTTTACTTATAATATTAAAGGAGTAGGCTTTTACGGAAATTATAGCGAGGGATATGTACCTCCTCAAATCACAGAATTATTCAGCAGTAGCATTGTGCCATATTTGGCGCCACAAACATTTAAGAATTATGAGGTTGGTGGTTGGTTAGCTATTAAGGGAAATAAATTATATGCCGATTGGAGCCTATATAATTTACGTGGAACCAATGAAATTATTTCTGTGAAATTATCTGATGGAACTACCCAAAATCAAAATGCAGGTGAAACACAGCATAAGGGAATTGAATACGGCATCAACTATCAGCCAAATACACAATGGCATGTTAGGTTTAGTGGTACTAATGCAAAGCATACTTATATTAATAATATTGTTAAGGGAGTGAACTATAATGGCAAAGAAATAAATGGGGCGCCACATTTTATTGCTAACGCAGAACTATTCTATAAACCAATTTTCTTGAAAGGCTTTAGCGTTGGTGCAGAATGGCAACACCAAAACAAATATTTTATGGATGACCTTAATAATTTCACTTATAATGGTTTTGATATTGCAAATATTAGAATTGCCTATAAAATTAAAAAAGCAGAAATCTGGGTTAATGCATTAAATGTATTTAATGCCTATTATGCTGTTTATGCAACCTCTGCACCTGGTGCAAGCGTTGGCGTAAATAATAAAACCTATAATATGGGTGATCCACGAGAATTAACCATTGGGCTCTCTTATAAATTTGGGAAATAAACAAGATAAAACATGAAACAGATTTATAAATGGCACCGAAAAATATCCATCATTATTGCTATTCCTGTAATACTATGGGCAGCAAGTGGATTTATGCATCCTATCATGACTAGCTTTCGACCAAAGATGGCTACGCAGGTTTTACAACCATTAGCAATTGATACGCATCAAATAAAATTGAGTTTAACTGAGGCTTTACAAAACAATAAAATTGATTCGTTTACCAATTTTAGATTTGTTCATATTGATACAAATTGGTTTTATCAAGTGCAAAGAGGTAAAAATATTGAACCTATTTACTTGAGTACAAAAACCGGCAAAATTTTGCGCAAAGGAGATTGGATCTATGCACAATATTTGGGTAAGCAGTTTTTAGAAGGACAACCAAATCGATCCGGAAAAAAAGATAGTACTATTGCGGTAGTAACTGCAATACAAGACTGTTGTGATGCAGCAGCTGTTTGTGTATTAAAAAATTCAATTGGTGCAAAAGTTTTAGATGCAAAATTGGTAACTAGTTTTAACGACGAATATAAATCGGTCAATAAAATACTACCAGTTTGGGATGTGGCTTTTGAAAGAAAAGACGGTATTCGCATTTATGTTGAAACAACACAAGATCGATTTGCGTTGGCAATGGATAACCAACGTGCTATTTTTAATCAATTGTTTGCATTAATACATACTTGGGGATGGTTAGAAATTTTAGGTAAAGGAAAACTAATTGTTGAAATAACATTAAATATTTTAGCATTAATGACTTTTATTTTTGGACTGATTATTTTCTTTAAAACATCATCTAAAAAAGCCAATGGAAATACAGTAGTAAAAGCTAGAAAAGCACATAGAGTTACTTCTATTTGTATTGCGTTTTTTACACTGGCTTTTGTATTTAGTGGGGGCTATCATGCCGCATCAAAATTAAAGAAAAATACTAGTGCAGATTATTTTGATCAGCATTGGTTTCTAACAGCCAATACAAGCATTGATTTAAAGGGTATTCAATGGGCACTTAAATTACCTATTAGTAATATTAGCTTAGTGCATATGGATAACGGGAATTTCTATCAAGTGAATACTGTTTCCTTACATGGCAACAATAGTAAACCTATTGCAAAAGATATGATGAAAAAAATGGTCATGCCTGTGCCAACAACAACATATTTACACCTGCCAGACTTAGCCATTCTTAAACAGGGAGAAAAAATGTATGCCCATTATTTAGCCAATCAATTTAGTGGGAATAGCGAAAATGATATTTCAAAAACCGAAGTAATAACCAAGTTTGCAGGAGAATATGGATTTATCAACAAACTATTGCCAGTTACCAAAGTGGAATATGGTAAAAACTTGAATGAACGCTATTATGTTGAAACGGCCTCCGGTAAGTTATCGGTTAAAATTAATAACCTAGACATGTTAGAAGGCTATAGTTTTGCTTTTTTACACAAGCATGAATTTTTAACGCCTTTAGGAAAGGGTGTGAAAGACTTTAGCACTATGTTTTGGGCAGCGGCACAAATTGCGCTTGTTACAGTGGGGTTAATGTTGTTTTTTAAAGTTCAACAGCGAAAAAAACGAGTCGACTAATTCAGCAAATTCATTAACTTTAATGATTAGCTTATTTGTTCAAATTCAAACCCAAATTGTATGCGTTTTTTTATTGCATTAGTTTTATTGGTTACACTATTATCTACATCTTGTAATTTTGTTACTAGCACTAAAACAGTAACGGTTGAAGACAAGTCAATAGACTCTACAAAAACCTATGATATTGCACTAGTCAATAACACAAAAGACCCAGCCTGTGGAATGCCTGTAACGGCAGGTATTAGTGATACAGCTCATTATAACGGAAAAGTTCTAGGATTTTGTTCTACTGAATGTAAATCATCCTTTAAAAAAGATCCTGCTGCTTTAATTGCTGCAGCAGAAATGAAAAAATAAAACAATAAAATATGAAAAAGATTAAAATCATTCTCATTGTTGGCCTTTTGTCTTGCATGCATTTTTTTGCAACTGCACAAGAAAAATCTAGTTGGAAAGAACTAGACAACTTCCATAGTATTATGAGTAAAACCTTCCATCCATCAGAAGAAGGAAATCTAAAACCACTAAAAGAAAAATCAGACAGCTTGGTTATTCTTGCACAACAATGGAAAGCAGCGCTTATTCCTGCAGGGTACAAGTTAGCAGAAACTGAAAAAGGGATAAAAAAATTAACTAAAAAATGTGTTGCACTAAATGCAGCTGTTAAAAATCATCTTGATGATGCAGCACTTACAACAATGTTGAAAGAAGCGCACGAAGCCTTTCACTATATTGTTGAAGAATGCAAAGACCATAAATAATTGGTCAGCTCAAATATAAAGAGGCTGTCTCGTAATTTTTGAGACAGCCTCTTTATGTTTGAGTACCTGATATATTTGTATTCGTTTAAGCTATTCTTACCTTACTTATTTAACTTAAAGAAATTTAGCTAAATAAATATTCCACATCTTCTTTAGTGAGTGTTTTTACAAATCCTTCGTCGTCTGTAATTAAATCTTTTGCTAGGTTGCGTTTGCGCTCTTGTAGTTTTAGTATTTTATCTTCTACTGTATCGGTACAAATCATTCTGTAAGCAAAAATATTTTTTGTTTGACCAATACGGTGCGTTCTATCAATAGCTTGTTGTTCTACAGCAGGATTCCACCATGGGTCAACAATGTATACATAATCGGCGGCGGTTAAATTCAATCCCACACCTCCAGCTTTTAAAGAAATTAAAAATACCCTACAAGAGTCGTCGTTTTGAAAACGTTGTATAGCAGCTTCTCTTTCGTTGATGGTACTACTTCCGTCGAAATATTCAAAGTCAACTTCTAATTCTCGCATTTTGTCTTTAATGAGTGAAAGCATTCCTAAAAATTGTGAGAATATCAGTGCTTTATGGTTGCTAATATTTTCGGTAATCTCTCTGCCAATCTCTTCTAATTTAACAGACACATTCGGAAAGCGTTCTTGCTCTTTTACAATAGCCGGACTATCGCATATTTGACGCAGTTTCATTAAACCTTGCAAAATTGTTAGTTGCGATTTTTGAATACCTTGGTTTTCAACAACGCCTAAAATTTTATCGCGGTAATCGTTACGATATGCGTCGTAAATTTTGCGTTGCTCGTCGCCCATTTCGCAGAACAATACCATTTCTTGTTTTTCTGGTAAGTCTTTTGCTACCTGTTCTTTCGTTCTGCGTAATATAAATGGATATAATAATTTTCTTAAATGGTCTTTCTGTTCTTTTTCTCCAAACTTATCAATAGGCATAGAGAATTCGTGTTTAAAAAATTCTACACTGCCCAACATGCCTGGGTTTAAGAAATTCATTTGCGCAAAAATATCGAAGGTGTTATTCTGCAGCGGCGTACCACTTAAGCACAAACGATTTTTAGACTTTAACAGACCTGCTGCTTTGGTTACTTTACTAGATGGATTTTTAATTGCCTGACTTTCATCTAGAATAACATAGTCAAAAGAAACTTCTACAAATTGTTTGATATCACTTCTTAGTGTTCCATAGGTTGTAATAATTACATCAATTTTATCATCCGATAAATTTCCTCTAGAACGTGCACCACCATGGTGCATATAATAAGTAAGGTTTGGCGTGAATTTTTTTATTTCATTTTGCCAGTTAAACATTAGTGTTGTAGGGCAAACAACCATTGCTTTTAAACTACCATTTTCGGCTTTTAAATGGTGCAAGAAACTCAGGGCTTGAATGGTTTTACCCAATCCCATATCATCTGCTAAAATACCACCCCATTGCACTTCGCGTAAGTAATTGAGCCATTGAAAACCACTTTCTTGATACGGCCTTAAAATTGCTTGTAAATGCGCAGGCGCTTCAATTGGTTTGATGCTATGATTTTCTTTAAGTCTTTCGTATTTCTCTTCTAATTGAAAAAATAATTCTTGTTCATCGCGCTGTAAATACAACTCTTCAATCACACTAAAATGGTACTTGCTCAGCTTCATGCTGCCTTGCTTGCCATCTCCAACTCTAAATAACAAAGAATATTTCTTGATCCATTCTTCTGGCAAAATACCGAGTGTGCCATCGCCTAGTTGTACAAACTGTTGTTTATTGGCAAGCGCTTTCTTAACATCTTCTACCGTTACCCTTTGTTCGCCAAAATTAATTTGAACCTTAGCATCAAACCAATCGGTATTACTACTAATAAATATTTGAGTGGCTGGTTTAGCGGTATTGAATCTAAAATTCTTGAGTGCTTCAAATCCATGAACAGGAAGATTCATTTCTTTGGCAGCATCTATAAATAAAAAGAACCAATTGTTTTTTAATACGTCTGTTCCTTTCAGTGCCAGTGCCGATGAATCTGTTGGATGCACAAATTGAGAATGCAAGGATTCAATTTTTTGCATCAACGCTTTTTCTGCGTCTATATTTCTATGAATAATAAGCAATCGATCTTCGGCCGGTAATACAATCTTCTCTTTATCAGTCGACCGAACCTCGTAACCTTTGTAAATAAAAATGGGTTGGAATAATAAGTAATCGCCTTTTTCTTTCAACTGAATTTTCCATTCTGGTTGAAGGTCTTTAATTTCTTCTTTTTTTACATTGCTAAAATGCACTTGGTATTCTTTAGACAAAGGCATTACAAATTGCAATAGTTGACGGCTCCAGTCTTCGGCTGCAATTTCAATTTTTCCGGATGGCAAGAATTTCTCTACCTGCATAATGTCTTCGGGACGCTTCCAGGTATAGAATTGGTTATGGTATTGGAATATTAAAGAGGATTCACTTTCGTTCTCAGCAATATTTAAATCTGCCAAAGGAAGTTTTATTCTACAATCAACTATGTATTTGCCATTCGCATAACTTACTTCAAACTCTGGGCTAATAAACTGCACACTTAATTCGGCAGGTAATAAATTGGCCGTTGTAAAGGTTTTTCGCGGCTGTAAGTAAAATACAAATGGAGATTCCATTAATTCTTCGAACAGCTTTTTGAATTTAGGATGTAGGTATTCATTAATTAAATGCCTTGTTTCTTCCGGTAATTCATTGTTATGCTGTTGAATGATATTCTCCCAAATACCACTAAATGGCGAATTCCTATTTAAATATCTATTCACTTCACCTGGCATTAATTTGCGCAGTTGTTGTAATAGCATTTTATCGTCTTCACTAAAAATTTCAGTTTGAATAAACTTTGTAAGATCTAGTTTAGTTGTTTTTGAAATGTATTTAGTTTGTGTTTCATCTGCTTCACCCTGAACCAATTCTAATGATATATAAGGATAGTATTGGTCATTGGTAGTTATAACCACTCCAAGTTTTTGTATGGTTTTTTGTTCAGGAACAAAGTCATTTAATTCTTGACTCAAATTTGCTTCAGGCTGCTTAGGACGCAGTTCACCATTTGAATTTAATGTGACTCTTTTTATTGACGTATCTAGTACGCGTAAAAAAGGTTTGTTATCGGTATAAGTAAATTCAAATTTATTTTTTAAGTCATCGGTTAGTGAATAACCATATAAGGCCAATAGTTTATTTTTTTCTTTATCCCAATTGCGAATGCTATCAAAATAATTAGCACCATAATTTTGTAATAACTGAAGCAATACAATACTCTTATGCATACATAGCGGATGCTCTGTATCGCTATCACAGGCGCAACTGGTATCAAAATTTCGTTCTTCGTTTTTTTGAATCAATACTTTGTGAACAAAATCTTCGTATTCAATTTCGGCCAATACCCTTTCTTCTTTTGCTTCTAAAATGCTGGCACGACTGCTTCGTAGGAAATTCTCTGCAGCCTCGAAATTTTCTTTTTTGGTAAGCAAACGAATCAACTTTAAATCTAGTTGTTTCATTTTTACAACCGTATGTTTTTGGTCGTAAATAGTTTCTTTGTCGCCTAATAAATTTTTATCGAGTAAATCTTGCAAATGAAACAATGCACCTGCTTTATGCCTACAAATTTCAGATAAATTATACGGACAGCTACAACGTAGTGATAAAGTTTTTGGATCTTTGAATTGTGTGATATGCACTTTGTAAAAAGTAGCATAACCATCATCCTTTACTCGAAAGACAACCGTGGCCATTAAATCGTCGTATTCTAGCAATTCAACATTGCCTAATGCGTGAATTTTTTTGCCACGACGAATCACTTCTTCCGTTCCGCTATTGTAAATATGTTTAACTAAATAAGGTAGTGCCATAAACTATTTCCTAAAGCCGGTTACCGATAATTATGGACATTACTGCCTCAATACCGTTTTGAAAAGGCCAATTTGCAAAATTAAAGGAAAGCAAGTTGCTTTTCGATGCTAAATGAAAAGAATTTGACTGATTTTTTAATTTAAAACTGATTAAGCAATCACTAAGTCTCCATTGCGGTAAATAGGCAGCACATTTGCAGCATTGGCAGTTACACAATATTCGAGGTCTTTTTCTAAACCAAAAGCGGCTAAACGGTGCCAGTGGGTTGTTTTTCGAATAAACTGATACAGGTCGTTTTGGTGCAATTGGTATAGGTCTTCGGCCATTAAACTGCTATCGCAATGTATCGTAAAGGCATCCTTAATTTGGCTAATAACTGCACCAGCAAAAAGTGCATCTTCTATATTAATACGGTCTTTCCAGGCAGAACATCCTAAAATGACATTTTTATTAGCAGCCAATAAATGATTGCAAACAGCCGATAAATTAGGAAAAGACCCAGTAATAATTTCGGAAGCACCATTTTTTAAAGCCATATGTAATAGTTTGGTGCCATTGGTGGTGGTCAAGACCAAACTTTTTCCTTCAATAAAAGAGCGAGGATACTCGGCTGGCGAATTGCCATGTGCCAATCCTTCAATTACTTTTCCATCTCGTTCGCCTGCTGTTATGCCACCTATTCTGTTGCCAATTTCAATACATTTATCTACTTCGGCCACTGGAATTACACGGCTTGCGCCATTATACAATGCAGTTGCAATAGTAGAAGTAGCACGAAACACATCAATGATTACTACAATACTATTTCTAATATCATAGAGGTCTAATAGTTTGGGAGATAGTACTGTATGTAATACTGGCTTTTGTTGCATATCGTGCGAAGATAATTAAAGCACTGCAAATAAGAAACAACGTTTAAGTACTACAACCAGCTATTAGGTGTAGCTTCAGTTGCTGCAGGTAGTAGAGTCATTTTATCAAAACAATTTAATTTTGAAAATCTACATCAAATACATGGTGAGCAATCGCTGTAAAATGCTTGTTAAGGACGAGTTGGCAAAACTAGGTTTAGCATTTTCAACAATTGATTTAGGTCAGGTTACGCTAAAAAACCCACTTAGTATTTTGCAACGAGAAAGTTTACAACTGTCCTTGCTTCAATCTGGATTGGAGTTGATGGAGGATAAAAAAGCAATTATAATAGAACAAATTAAAAATGCAATAGTATCATTGGTTCATTATTCAGATGATTTGCCCAAAATGAATCTGTCTGATTATTTGAGTAAAAAACTGAACTACGACTATACTTATTTGTCTAATTTATTTTCCGAAACTGAAGGAACAACCATTGAGCATTTTTTACTCATTCACAAAATTGAACGAGTAAAAGAACTCATTATTTACGACGAATTGAATCTCACCCAAATTGCCTGGAAAATGCATTACAGTAGCATTGCGCATTTGTCGCATCAGTTTAAAAAAATTACAGGACTAACACCTTCTTTCTTTAAATCACTCAAAGAAAAAAAACGAGAAGTACTTGAAAACCTGTGAATAATGCAAGTTAATAATAGAAATGTGTAACATTTTATTTGCTATTAAGTTTGACCTTTATACTACCAATTATTTAATTGATTGGTTGAAATAAAAGATGAATAATTAAAATCGAAAAAAATGTTAAGTAATCATTATCTAGGTGTTTGGATGGATCATGCTTCTGCACGCTTGATGCAAATTGGAAATCCTATTACAGAAACAATTCATTCTGATTTTTCACATGAAATCAAAGAAGAAAGTTTGTTTAAAAGCGAAAGCTTAATGCATAATAAAGAACAACATGAGCAAACGACTTATTATAAAAAAATAGGAGAGGAGATACTGAAATACAAACATGTATTGCTTTTCGGCCCAACTTATGCTAAAGTTGAGTTGTTAAATTTATTGAGAAAAGATAATCGCTTTGCACAAATTAAAATAGAAATTAAGCAAACAGATCATATGACTTTGCCACAGGAGCTTGCATTTGTAAGAGCCTATTTTAAACATGAACCTGTTTTAATGTAAAGTCTTTACACTAAAATTTCTATTGTATTTTTGCAGATAAGTTTTATTGTGTATGGATGATTTATCTGCGTTTAAAAACTTTACAAGTAGTCTTGTTGAACAAGCATATACCATGCCTGTATTATTTATTGGGCATGGCTCACCAATGAATGGCATTGAGCACAATATGTATAGTAATCAATGGATGCAATTGGCCAAAGACATTCCAGTTCCCAAAGCGGTATTAGTAGTTTCGGCACATTGGTTTACTAAGGGAACTAGTATTACTGCAATGGACTTTCCAAAAACCATTCACGATTTTGGTGGATTTCCACAAGCATTATTTGATGTGCAATACCCGGCACGAGGGAACCCTTTACTTGCCGCAGAAACAGCAGCAATGGTTCAGTCTGCAACTATTGAATTAGACCATGACTGGGGATTAGACCATGGTGCTTGGACCATTTTAAAACACATGTATCCTGCTGCAAATATTCCAATCTTGCAATTGAGTATTGACTATACAAAATCACCATCTTATCATTATGCGCTAGCCAAAGAATTATACCAATTAAGAAAGAAAGGTGTTTTGATTATAGGGAGTGGAAATATGGTACATAATTTAAGAATGGTTGCTTGGGATAAATTAGCCATACCAGGATTTGGTTTTGATTGGGCATTAGAAATAAATGATACCTTTAAACAACTCATTTTACAAAACCAACATGCGCCTTTAATTAATTACGAAGGCCTTGGCGCTGCAGCAAAACTAGCCATTCCAACGCCAGAACACTATCTGCCATTGATTTACACACTTGGGTTAAAAACAGAAAAAGATGCCATTAAGTTTTTTAATGATACTGCAGTAGGAGGTTCTCTAACAATGACATCTGTGCAATTTGGCTAAATTTTGTTTGATGATTAAATGTATTTTGCAGTTATGATTGCGGCTTAAAATGCTTTTATTTAATTTTTAGTATAAAGGATAACACACAAATCAAATTCACATGTCATACCAACCATCGAGTACTAGATACAGTAATATGCAATATCGCCGCTGTGGAATCAGTGGAATACAACTACCAGAAATATCTTTAGGGCTATGGCATAATTTTGGAGGAGTAGATGAAAAATCTAATTACCAACAAATTATTTGGCATGCATTTGATGCAGGCATTACACATTTTGATTTAGCTAATAATTATGGGCCACCGCCAGGCTCTGCAGAAACAAATTTTGGAGAAATATTAAAAAAAGATTTCAGCCAACACCGCGACGAATTAATTATTTCTACAAAAGCCGGATATACCATGTGGCAAGGGCCTTATGGAGATTGGGGATCAAGAAAATATTTATTAGCAAGTTTAGACCAAAGTTTAAAAAGAATGGGTTTAGATTATGTAGATATTTTTTATTCGCATAGACCCGACCCAAATACACCGCTAGAAGAAACCATGGGCGCATTAAGTACCGCGGTACAACAAGGGAAAGCCTTGTATGTGGGTATTTCAAATTATCCTGCAGACCAAGCGGCTAAAGCAATTGAACTATTAAAAGCATCTGGAACACCTTGCTTAATTCATCAGCCAAAATATTCTATGTTCGTTAGATGGGTTGAAGATGGTTTATTAGACGTGTTAGAAAAAAATGGGGTAGGATGTATTGCATTTTCGCCGTTGGCACAAGGTTTGTTAACCAACAAATATTTAAATGGAATACCTCCTGATTCTCGCGCAGGGAAAGAACATGGAGCCTTACAAGCAGCATCAATTACGCCTGATGTACTTAATCAAATTGCGCAATTACAAATACTCGCTACAAACAGAAATCAATCTTTGGCACAGATGGCTATTGCATGGTTATTAAAAGACCAAAGAGTAAGTTCCGTATTAATTGGTGCTAGTAGTGTTGCACAATTAAAAGACAATATTGCTGCATTAGAAAATCTAGCATTTAATGCAGATGAATTATTTCAAATAGAACAAATATTAATTCAGCCCAAAGGATAATAATAGTCTACCATCATCATTAACAGTACGTTTAGAAAAAACTAACTTATTTTCAACGCTTAAAGCTGTAATAATGAATCGATTAATACTTTTTGTATGTTTTTTGGGTTGTTCATTTTTCTCTGAAGCTCAAAAAAATGCAGCATCCATTCAGGGGCTTGTTTTGGATACTGCAAGTAAAAAAGGACTGGCTTATTCCACCGTTTCATTAGTGAATGCAGCAGATTCCACTTTAATTAGTTTTACTAGGGCAGATTCTTTGGGTAAATTTCAACTAAAGGGATTATCGAAAGGTGCGTACCTGATTTCTGCCTCTTATGTTGGTTTTGCACCTATTTGGAAAGCCATTGGTTTAAAAGAAAACGAACAATTGCAAATGGGCAATTTGGAAATGACCGATTTAGTGAACGCAAGTTCGGTAACTGTTAATTCCAAACGCGCGCCTGTTGTTATGAATAACGATACACTCGAATTTAATACCGAAAATTTTAAAACCCAGCCCAATGCAGTGGTGGAAGACCTATTAAAAAAATTACCAGGTGTAACGGTTGATGCCGATGGAACGGTTCGAGTGAATGGTCAAAAAATTACCCGTGTTTTAGTAAATGGAAAAGAATTTTTTACCGGCGATCCAAAATTAGCCACCAAAAATTTAGATGCAGACGCTGTTGATAAAGTGCAAGTCTTTGATAAAAAATCTGATCGTGCCGTATTTACTGGTGTAGATGACGGAGACTCAGAAAAAGCCATCAACTTAAAATTAAAAAAAGACCGAAATAAATCATTGTTTGGAAAAATTGCTGCAGGTGCAGGAAATGATAATCACTACGATGGTCAAACCAATATCAATAAATTCAATGGAGACCAACAGATTTCATTTTTAGGAATGGCGAACAATACCAATAAGCAGGGTTTTTCAATTGGCGATGTATTAAATTTTTCGGGAGAACTCGCTAGGGGCATGCGTTCTGGCGGTGCTATTTCAATTCGGTCAAGCGCCTCAGAAGACAATGCATTACCCATTTCTGGAATGGGACAAAACCAACAAGGTATAGCAAAAACATTGGCAGGAGGTGCCAATTTTAATGATATATGGAATAAAAAAACAGATGTTAATGCAAGTTTGGTTGGCAGTGATGTTAATTTACAAACAAACCGTTCTACCAACCGATTAAATATATTGCCAGGAAACAATTTTAACTATGGCTCTAACAGTAATTCTGCTAATGAAGTAAAACAACAGAAAGTTAGTTTTAGTATTGATCAAAAAATTGATAGTAATACTTCTTTTAAAATTACACCCCAGTTTACCAAACAAGAAAATAACACTAGCACAACTAGCACTTATAGTTCTATTGACGAAAAAAATATTCGTTTAAATGATGGTAGCAGTATTAGTAGCACGCATTCAAGTGCCGATAATTTGGTTACAAATGCACAGTTCCGACAAAAATTAAAAAAGAAAGGACGTACTATTTCGTCTAATATTAATTGGAATTACAATAACAGCACACAAACAGGTTCTTTAAATAATCGGAATACTTTTTATACAAATGGCATTGCGCAAAAAGACAGTATTACTAATCAAAAAAATAGTAGGGATGCTACCACCGGAAGTGTTGGGGCTAACTTAATTTATACCGAACCGTTTGGCAAAAAATCTTTGCTTGAGTTTGCCGTTTTTTACAATACAAGTAATGGCTTGAGTAATAGAAAGTCTTATGATTACAATAGTGCCACCCGTAATTACGACCTGCTAAATATTTCTCAGAGCAATGATTTTAAAAACACTTATAAATATAGTGGCGGAAGTATTAATTGGCGTAGTAACCAAAAGAAATTCAACTATACTTTTGGCGGCTCTTTACAAAGTGCTAGTTTAATTAGTACCAATCAAACAACGGGCAATACTATCAATCAACAATTCACAGATGTATTGCCAAAACTTGATATGCAGTTTAAAATAAATACTACGCGTAGTCTTGGTTTGAATTATAGTACATCTACGCAAAACCCTAGTACGTCTCAATTACAGCCAATTATAGACATAACAGATCCTTTAAATACCTACACTGGAAATCCTAATTTAAAAAGGTCGTACCAACAGTCTTTGAGTATTAACTTTTTTAGCGCTAATACATTTACGCAAACCAATTTCTTTGCATTTATCTCTGCATCAAAAACAGATAATTCGATTGTTAATTCAGATCTGTTAAAATCGAATGGCGCTAGAACAAGTTCTCCTATAAATGCAGATGGAGTATACAATTTATTTGGAAATGCAAATTTGGGATTCCCTATTAGAAAACTACATTCGCGTTTAGACTTTGGTATTGGAACCAGTTATTTCAATAATATTTCATTCTTAAATAATGCAAAGAATTTAATTGAAAATACTAGTATCGGACCAAATGTTAACTGGAGTTTTAATGCTGAAAAAATTATCAATTTGCGTTTGTCTGCTAGATTAAATTTCAGCAATGCAGTATACAGTTTACAGCCTCAAATGAATAGCCATTATTTACAACAGGTATATGGCATTGAAACAGATCAAGACCTTTTTTGGGGATTACAATTCAATAATAATTTCAACTATACAGTTAATACAGGTCGTGCAGATGGCTACAATATTTCCTTGCCTATTTGGAATTTGTCTTTATCAAAAGGTCTGTTAAAAGACAATCGTGGAGAACTCAAATTCTCTGTAGTTGATTTACTTAATAAAAACCAAGGCGTTTCTCGCAATGCCAATCAAAACTATATTGAGGATACCCGTTATAATGTATTACAAAAGTTTTTCTTGTTAACGGCTACTTATCGCTTAAATAAATCAGGAGCTGGAGGCGCTAGTGGAACAGTGATGGTAGTGAATGCTGTTGAACACTAATAGATGCAATAAAAAAGCGCCAGGTTACTAAGTAGCCTGGCGCTTTTTTATTGAAAATAGGTATTAATCGTTTCTTCTAAATTGAATGCCTTGACCACCTTGACCACCAAAATTACTCATCATTTGCTGCATCAATTTTCTGTATTCTTCTTGTGTAACTACTTTGCCTTTTTTAGGTTCTTTTAGTTCTTTTGCATCTACTGTTTTCTTTACTTCTTTTGCAGTAAATACAGTAGCACCATTGTCTACATTTAATTCTAAAATTACACCAGGTAATTGACCATAGCTTTCAGGACCTACAGGGCTAATTAATGCATCTGCAAACCATGCAACTATTTCCATTTCTTTTGGAGCGGCTGATTTACTGCTGTCTGTTGTTGCTGATGGTGGAGGGCCTCCAGCTCTACCAAAAGCCGACATCACTCTAAGTGGAACAGGTGCTTTACGAGTTGCTTTGTGACAATTGAAGCCTAAAATTTGCTTGGTTTCCATACTTAATTTCCAAGGTTGTGGTTTGATGGTATCTACTATTAAAAAAGTTTTTCCACCCAATTCTTGGGTTTGTATTGATTTGGTTTGTCCAAAATTTTTGTATAAATCTCCACCATCTCCGCCAAAGCGTGACATCATTCGCATCATTCCTCCGCCACCGCCTTGTCCATCAAATGGATCTGGTGCTTCGTCTTCAGGAATTAGTTTAAATACAGAAATACTATCACTAAATATTAACGTATGCTTGCTTGTTCTGAATTCTGGCATCATAGAACGCATTTGTTCGTTCTGTATCATCTTATACATATTGATTTTACGTTCAAACACAACTGTACCTTCTTTTTGTTGCGAAAACGCTACAATACAACTAGTTAATAAACTTAAGGAAAACAATAATCGTTTCATTTTAATGGTTTTTGTGTTCCAAATCTAAACACTTAGCAGATACTAACCATTTAAATCAAGCAATTTTAGGTTAATCTTTTAGATAATCGGTAAATAATGGCGCTTTCAATTGCAGCAAATTGCTTGAATGATATTATTGATAACTGCCTAAACTGGCAAGTGCGGGTAATGCATTATTGGTAAAATCAAATAGCGTAAGGTTTTCCCAGCTTGATCCATTTGTAGCAATAGGACCTCTAAAACTTACCCATTCAGGCGCCCACCAACAGATACCCATACCAGTTTGTTGTGGTAACTTTTTCATTAAATCAATCAAGGCTTTTGTATAGATATTTTGTCCATCAACAGTGGCATCATAACCAGTAATTAGTTGACTGCTTAATCCTACAATATTATTGGTATTGTCGTTCCAAGCTAGTGAAAAAGGATAGGCTGTTTCTGCAATAAGAATGGGTTTTTGAAAATGCGTGCTTAAAGTATTGAGTTGTATAGATACATTGTCAAAACTTTTTCCGTGCCAAATCATATAATAAGAAAGCCCAATATAATCAAAGCTAATACCTTGTTGAAGAACTGTGCTATAATAGGCATCTGCGCCGTCTACACCTGCAAAGTGAATCATTGTTTTGGTGTTATTATCGGCGTCTTTTACAGCGCGCAATCCTTCTTTTAATAGTATGGCATAATTAGTCCAATTCGCATCGTAGGTTCCGCCAACCCTGCCGTCATTCCATAAAAATCCACCATTAACTTCATTACCAACTTGTACGATTTTTATGAGTACGCCAGCATTTTTAAAGGCCAATAATGCTTTGCTAGTATATTGGTAAATACTGTCTTTTAATACTGTTCCTGTTGCGTTTTTCCAGGCCGCTGGTTTGGTTTGTTTAGATGGATCGGCCCAGGTATCGGAATAATGAAAATCAAGCCAAATGCCAAAACCTTTGGCACTAAGTTGTTTGGCAAAATCAACTACTTCTAATAAACTAGAATGGGCATCTACAGGTGTGTGCCAAATACGTAAACGAATAGTATTAATGCCTTTGTCTTTGAAAATTTGCGTTAGTTCTTTTACCTGGTTATTGTCTTTAAACTGGGTTCCGGCACCAACAATTTCAGGTGTAAAAGAAAGGTCAACCGCCCTAATAAAATTAGCATTTAGCACAGGTGGCGTTTGAACGATGGGGGCAACTGGCACAGTGATATCTGACTCATTTTTCTTACAAGCTGTAAGCATTAATAAAAGAGAAAAACATAGCCAAATCACTCGCATCAAACAAAGGTATCGACCTGTAATTTCAATTTCAAAAATTTATTATTCAACAACCAATAGTGTTAGACTATTTTATATGTGCTGGCTATAATAAGTCCCTTAACTTTGGCATTCCAAAAACATAAGAATGAACCAAGCATTTTCAGACCGAATTCAAGCAGAATTATCAGCCATTGAAGCTGCAGGACTTTTTAAAAAAGAGCGCATTATTACCAGTGAGCAAGGCCCAGAAATAGTTGTAAATGGCAATACAGTTTTAAACTTTTGCGCCAATAATTACTTAGGACTTTCTTCGCATCCAAAAGTAATTGAAGCGGCACACAAAGCCATTGAAACGCATGGATATGGCATGAGTAGTGTGCGTTTTATTTGTGGCACCCAAGACATCCACAAAGAACTCGAAGAAAAAATAGCCCAATTTTTAGGTACAGAAGATACCATACTATACGCTGCTGCATTTGATGCGAATGGCGGCGTTTTTGAACCTTTGTTTAACGAAGAAGATGCCATAATTAGCGATGCATTAAATCATGCGTCTATCATTGATGGGGTTCGTTTGTGTAAGGCACAGCGTTTTAGGTATGAGCACAATAATATGGAAGATTTAGCATTGCAATTACAAGCAGCAGCAAATTGCAGAAGCAGAATAATTGTTACTGATGGTTCTTTTAGTATGGACGGAACCATTGCCAAATTAGATACCATTTGTGATTTAGCCGATCAATACAATGCAATTGTAATGATTGATGAATGTCATTCTTCAGGATTTTTAGGTAAAACAGGAAGGGGCACGCATGAGTATCGTGGCGTGATGGGAAGGATTGATATTATCACCGGTACTTTAGGAAAAGCATTGGGTGGCGCAAGTGGTGGATTTACTTCAGGAAAAAAAGAAGTGATTGAATTATTGCGTCAAAGAAGCAGGCCATATTTGTTCTCAAACACTTTGGCACCAAGTATTGTAGGCGCTTCTATTGCTGTATTAGACATGCTAACCGAAACCACCGAATTGCGTGACAAGCTTGCATACAATACCGAATATTTCCGCACTAAAATGACCGAAGCAGGTTTTGATATTAAACCAGGCGACCATCCAATTGTGCCAATCATGTTATACGAAGCAACTGTTGCACAAGCATTTGCTGCAGAATTATTAAACGAAGGCATTTATGTAATAGGATTTTTCTTTCCTGTTGTTGCAAAAGGATTGGCAAGAATTCGAGTGCAGTTAAGTGCCGCTCATACACAAGCGCATTTAGACAAAGCCATTGCAGCATTTACCAAAGTTGGAAAGCAATTGGGGGTGATTAAATAAATAGCAGTATTACAAAAAATAGTTTTTGAATTTTTATTACAAATTGAAAGCATTGAAAAAACAAACAACATTGAAGTATTTATCTAGTATTTTTTTAATAGCCCTATTAGGAGCTTGTTCGCCAAATAATGTAACCATCGACAAACAAATAGCCACCATTTTTGACTCGAATAAAGTAACTGGTAGTTTTGCGTTATACGATAATGGAACAGGTCAGTTTACAATTCACAACCTTGTGCGATACAGAGATTCTGCATATTCTCCTGCTTCTACTTTTAAAATTGTTAATAGTTTAATTGGTATTGAAACAGGTAGAATAGTGAATGAAAAAATGGTTATTAAATGGGATGGTCAAGTGCGCAGTAATATAGCATGGAATAAAGACCTAACAATGGAAGAAGCTTTTAATGTGTCTGCAGTGCCCTATTTTCAAGAAGTGGCTCGTAGAATTGGTAAAGACACCATGAAGTTTTGGGTAGATAGTATTAAATATGGCAATAAAAATTTAGGAACTAGCGTAGACTTATTTTGGTTAGATAATTCATTAAAAATTACCGCCGACGAACAAATGGGCTTAGTAAAAAAACTCTATTTTAACCAATTGCCTTTTCAAAAACGCACCCAAGATATTGTTAGAAAAATCATGGTGCGTGAACAAAATGCCAATTACAAACTGGCGTATAAATCTGGTTTAGGCAATAAAGAAAATGGCAACAATATTGGTTGGATGGTGGGTTGGATTGAAGAAAACCGTCATCCATACTTTTTTGTTTTGAATATTGAATCGGCACCTGGTAAAGATATTACTAGCCTCCGATTAACTATGCTGAAAGCTATTTTACAACAACAAGGTTTTTTAGAAGGCAAAAGATAACAAGCTATTAGTAAGGGTAGAACCATTTTGCCAATTTACTGTTAGATTTATAACATATTTATTAACTATGCAATTGTATTGTAATTCACTTACGCAAATATCTAGACTGGCCACAAGAGAAGTGTCTATTGGTGATCTTAAATTAGGCAATTTAAATCCTATCCGCCTTCAAACAATGACCACTACCGATACCATGAATACATTGGCTACCGTAGAACAAAGTATTCGTTGTATTGAAGCAGGTGCCGAACTCATTAGAATTACCGCACCAAGTAAAAATGAAGCAGAGAATTTATTAAATATAAAAAATGAGTTACGCAAAAGAGGGTATACTACACCACTAATTGCAGATATACATTTTACGCCAAATGCTGCAGAAATTGCCGCAAGGATTGTAGAGAAAGTAAGGGTGAATCCGGGTAATTATGTCGACAAAAAAAAGTTTGAACAAATTGATTATACCGAACTAGAATACCAAGAAGAAATAGAGCGAATACATGAACGCTTTTCGCCCTTGGTAAAAATTTGTAAAGAACACGGAACGGCCATGCGCATAGGCACCAACCACGGCTCTCTTAGCGATAGAATCATGAGCAGGTTTGGAGATACACCAATGGGTATGGTAGAAAGTGCCATGGAGTTTTTACGCATTGCTCGATACGAAAGTTTTCACAATATTATTTTGAGTATGAAAGCCAGTAATCCACAAGTGATGGTACAGGCCTATCGATTACTCATTCAACAAATGGATGCTGAATTTGGTGAAGCCTATCCATTGCATTTGGGCGTTACTGAAGCAGGAGATGGAGAAGATGGTCGTGTTAAAAGTGCTGCTGGTATTGGTACTTTATTAGAAGATGGTATTGGCGATACGGTGCGCGTAAGTTTAACCGAAGATCCAGAATTTGAAATTCCGGTTTGTAGAGATTTGGTAAAACGCTATTCAATTCCATCGGTTCAAAACAATACCATTCCATCTATAGAAAAAATAAATTACGATCCTTTTAATTATACACGACGCAAAAGTTTTGCAGTAGAAAATATTGGCGCCAAACAAGTGCCAGTAGTCATTGCAGACTTAAGTAAATTATCTGCTATAACACCCGCAGATTTATTAAGTGTAGGTTATAAATACGATGCAGATACCGACAAATGGAATATTAGCGATGCAGCGGCTGATTATATTTTTACAGGACATCAGTTAATTAATTTTGCATTGCCTGGTACTTTAAAAATTATTGCTTATCCTGCTGCTGCAGCATTAGCCAATGACAAGCGTCTTTATTTTCCTATTTACGATGCCGCAGGTTTTTTAGCAGCAACCGAACAACATCCTTCTTTAAATTTTGTAATGATAGATTGTTATTCAGATGCAACACCAATTAATGATTATACGCATCTTACAGAAATAGCCAATCAACCCAATGTGGTTTTTTGTTTGAGCAGTAAAAACCAACATGCCATGCCTGCAGTTAGGCGGATGTTTATGGAATTGAATTTGCGCGATATAAAAAATCCGGTGATACTTACAACAGATAGTAACTGGCAAACAGCAGATGAGCATTTGATACATTTTGCAACAGAAACAGGTGCATTATTATTAGACGGATTTGGCGATGGCATTTGTTTAGGGATGACCCACACTTCGTATGTAAATTCTATAGTGAACAACGCATCGGGCAGAAATTATTTAAACAACCAAAGTATTGAGCAATTCATCAACAATACAGCGTTTACTATTTTACAAGCAACCCGAACAAGGATTTCTAAAACAGAATATATTTCTTGCCCAAGTTGCGGTCGTACACTATTTGATTTGCAAGAAACAACTGCTAAAATTAGAAGTGTAACCAATCATTTAAAAGGCGTTAAAATTGCTATTATGGGATGCATTGTAAATGGCCCTGGTGAAATGGCAGATGCAGATTTTGGATATGTAGGATCTGGTGTTGGAAAAATTACTTTATATAGAGGAAAAGAAATTGTGAAAAAAAATATTGAAAGCAGTATTGCTGTTGCCGAATTAATTCAGTTGCTCAAAGAAAGTGAGGCTTGGATAGAGCCAGCATAATTTATTCTCATTAAATTAATTTGCCCGAATGGGTTGGCTATGGAAACAGACTTTCTTGTAATAGGTTCAGGTATTGCTGGACTAACTTATGCACTTAAAATGGCTGAGTTATATCCTAATAAAACCATTACTGTTATTACCAAAACAGCTACCGACGAAACCAATACAAAGTATGCGCAAGGAGGAATAGCAGGTGTTTGGGACGAAAACAAAGACAGTTACAACAAACATATTGAAGACACTTTAATAGCTGGCGATGGATTGTGTAATGAATCAATTGTTGAAATTGTAGTAAAAGAAGGTCCTGAAAGAATCAAAGAAATTATTGCATACGGTGCTAGTTTTGATAAAGACGAATCTGGTGATTATAGTTTAGGCAAAGAAGGTGGACATAGTGAAAACAGAATCCTTCACCACAAAGATGTAACAGGTCAAGAAATGGAAAGGGCGCTACTCTCCGCCCTAGCTGCGTTAAAAAATATTCAATTATTGAACCATTGTTTTGTGATTGATATTATTACCCAACACCATCTTGGATTTTTAGTTACCAAATCTACTTTAGATATTGCTTGCTATGGTGTATATGCATTGAATCGTCATACCAATCAAATTGAAACCATCTTATCTAAAATAACTGTTTTAGCTTCTGGTGGATGTGGTCAAGCATATCGCACCACCACCAATCCTACAATTGCTACAGGCGATGGGATTGCTATGGTTTATCGTGCAAAAGGAAAGATTGAAAACATGGAATTTATCCAGTTTCATCCAACCGCATTATTTGAGCCAGGTGTGTCTCCATCTTTTTTAATTACAGAAGCAGTAAGGGGCGATGGTGGCATATTAAGAAATAAAACGGGTGAAGCGTTTATGGAACGCTATGATGAGCGAAAAGATTTAGCACCAAGAGATATCGTTGCACGTGCTATTGATAATGAAATGAAGCGCACCGGAACAGAGCATGTGTATCTAGATTGCAAGCATATGGATCTTGAAAAATTTGTGCACCATTTTCCAAATATTTATGAAAAATGTTTAAGTATAGGAATTGATGTAATGCAACAAATGATACCAGTTGCACCTGCTGCTCATTATAGTTGTGGTGGCATAAAAACAGACGAATGGGGTAGAACTTCAATTAAACATTTATATGCTTGTGGCGAATGTGCTAGTACCGGCTTACACGGGGCAAATCGTTTAGCCAGTAATAGCTTATTAGAAGCAATGGTATTTGCGCACCGAAGTTTTTTAGATAGTAGTAAACAAGTGGCCAATATTAATTTTGAAAAAGGCATTCCAGCTTGGCAAACAACTGGTACTAGTGATCCGCACGAAATGATTTTAATCACCCAAAGTCAAAAAGAACTCACCCAAATTATGAGTGATTATGTGGGTATTGTTAGATCAGATAAGCGACTAGAAAGGGCTATGAAAAGATTAGACTTGCTCTTTACTGAAACAGAAGAATTGTATCGATCTTCTAAAGTGTCTCCTCAATTATCGGAATTGCGTAACCTGATTACAGTAGGTTATTTAATTGTAAAAGGCGCACAGTTTAGAAAAGAGAGTAGGGGCTTGCATTATAATACCGACCATCAAAATAAAACCGATATTTTACAAAATATTATTCTGTAAATATGTACTATATAACATATGCTTTTTTTTATTTGTTATCGCTGATTCCTTGGCGAATACTCTATTTAATTGCAGATGGATTATATGGATTGGTGTATTATATTTTTGGCTATAGAAAAAACATTGTACTCCAAAATTTAGCCATTGCTTTTCCAGAAAAAACACCTGCAGAAAGAGTTAGAATTGCCAAAGACTTTTACCACAACTTTATAGACACCTTACTAGAGACTATTAAAATGATTTCTTTATCTAATAAGGAATTGACAAAAAGGTTTACTTGTAATATTGAGGTATTAAATGATTTGTATGCAACCGATTTAAATGTGCAAGTGGTATGTGGCCATTTTTTTAATTGGGAGTTTGTGAATTTGGGAATAGCAAAAATGTGTAAATTTCCATTTGTTGGGGTATATCAACCACTAACCAATAAAACGATTAATAAAGTCATCTATAATATGCGGTCCAAGAATGGTACTATATTAGTTCCCGCATCTGATTTTAAAAGCAACTTTCATGCATACGTAAAAGATAGATACGTGTTAGGTCTAGCAGCAGACCAAAATCCACCAAATCCTTCAAAAGCGCACTGGGTAAGCTTTTTTAATCGACTCACACCTTTTGTAGTTGGCCCCGAAAAAGGCGCAAAAATGAACAATACTGCCATGGTATTTGCACATTTTTATAAAGTAAAAAGAGGCTACTATCATACACAATTAACGCTTCTTACTTTAAATCCAAATGCATATGAAAATGGCCAACTAACCCAAATATTTGCACAATATGTAGAGCAGGCTGTGCGCAAAACACCAGCCAATTATTTATGGAGTCATCGTCGTTGGAAATTCGATTTTAACGAAGAAAAATTTGGGTCACTTGTGGTAAAACAAATGCCGAATTAATCCTGAGCTACGGTAGTTTTTTCAGTTTCAATTTTATCGCCCAATTCTTTAATCATTGCATATCCACCAATAACATTTCTAAGGTTATGAATGCCTTGTCTTTTTAATAACGACAGCGCAATAACACTTCTATAGCCACCAGCACAGTGTACATATACATTGTGGTGATCGTCTAAATTAACCATGCTGGCAGGGTCAACTAAATCAACTAATGGTATATTGATAGCGTCTTTTACATGGCTTTCGTCAAATTCAGTTTCCTTTCTAACATCTACTATAACAATATTTGGATCGAATGGAATATCCATTGCTAATTCATCGGCTTCTACATCAATAATCATGTCTATTTTTTCGCCAGCAGCTAGCCATGCTTCATAGCTACCATCTAAATAACCATCAAATTTTTCAAAACCAACCCTTGCTAAACGAATAATAGATTCTTTCTCTTTTCCTTTTTCAGTAACTAGCAAAAAGGTTTTATCGAATGGTAAAATAACACCAGCCCATTCTGCAAATCGGCCTTCTAAACCAATACTAATAGAACCAGGAACAAATCCTTCGGTAAATACTTTTGAAATACGGGTATCTAAAATAATTACACCATCATTTTTAGATTTCTCTTTGAATTCAACCACTGATAGTGCCTTCATTCCTTTTTCTATAACAGAGTTGATGTTTTCGTACCCTTCTTTATTAATTTTTACATTGATAGGAAAATAACTTGGAGGTGTAGTAAGTCCTTCTGTAACTGCTTTTATAAAATCTGCTTTATTTGTTTGTTGTAAAGCATAATTGCCTTGCTTTTGTTCGCCAATAGTACTAGAGGTTTCAGTGCCTAAATTCTTGCCACAACTACTACCTGCACCATGTCCTGGATAAACAATAACATCGTCGGCTAAAGGAATAATTTTATTTTGTAAACTATCAAAAAGCATACCTGCTAAATCATCCATGGAAATCAGATTCGCTTTTTGGGCTAGGTCGGGTCTGCCAACGTCGCCTACAAACAAAGTATCTCCAGTAAAAACTGCATAGTCTTTTCCTTGCTCATTTTTTAATAAGAAGCAACTGCTTTCTAGGGTATGTCCGGGAGTGTGTAAAACCTCAATGGTTAAATTGCCAACTTTAAAGATTTCGCCATCTGTTGCCACTTTTACAGGTAAACGGGTTTCAGTACTAGGCCCGTAAATGATGGTTGCACCAGTAGCCGTTGCTAAGTCTAAATGACCACTAACAAAATCGGCATGAAAATGGGTTTCAAAAATATATTTAATCTTGGCATTTCGCGCTTGGGCCAAATGCAAGTATTCTTCAATATCACGCAAGGGATCAATAACAGCAGCTTCGCCATTACTCTCAATATAATATGCAGCTTCGCTTAAACATCCTGTATATAATTGCTCAATAAACATCAGATAGAAATTTAGGCAAAGTTAATAGCAAGGTTCAAGCCAAATGCAAAATTGGCCATAAAGTCAGTAAAGAAATAAAAAAACCAGTGGTTATCCCACAAGTGTTTCTACAAAAGACACTACTTCAGCTAATCGAGCATAGTTAACAGAATAATAAATGAATTTTCCGTCTCTAGAAGTGGCAACAATACCAGCTCTACGTAGAATAGCCAAATGTTGCGATGCAACTGACTGCTCTAAACGAAGTTTCACATAAATTTCTGTAACTGTCATTTTCTCGTGCTCGTCTAACAGTTTCATTATCTGCTGACGTAGTTTGTGATTGATGGAACGAAGGATAAGTGCCGCTTTTTTGGTATGAATAAAATCAACCTTTACGGGCTCTTTCGCAACGTTAAGTACAACTGATTGTAAATTTTGACTCATGGGGGGGAGTGTTTTTATGGTGAACAAAATAGTACTATTACCAAGTTTCCTGTTCGGATATAGTGGGAGTTAAAGATAATAAAATTAAACAATATAACAACTTGTGAAACCTATTTTTTTGCTACTGGACTATAAAAAGCTTTTAGGTAAAATGGCTCGAAATAGGCTAGATCTACAAAATTTGCTACTTCAAATGCTTGGTTGGCCAATACCGACAAATGGGCCGCCGTATGTTGCACCGAACTGAAAATGGCATTTGAATGATTAAATAGGGCTTGCGTTTTAAGCGAACCGCTGCCACAAAAAACCATTGGTTGTTGACTTATTATTTCCTCAAAACTAAAACTATCTAGTATTTTGGCATTTGGCGCCTCCATTAGATTTAAGTGAATATCATAAATTGCTGTAAATACTTCCATCCGTCTTGCGTCAATCATTGGGCAAAAAAGGGTGTTTGAAGAATAAGGCGCTTGGTTTATGGCAGCCAACGCCATAACCTTTAATGTGTTAATGGCTATCAATGGTTTTTGTAATGCGAAACACAAACCTTTTGCTGATGCCAATCCAACACGCAATCCAGTATAACTACCTGGTCCTTCAGTTACAGATATAGCATCAACTGCTTGTAATTCAATACCTGTTTCCAAAACTATTTGTTGAATAGCGGGCTGTAAAAAAGCGCCATGATTTTTTTGGTCTTGGCTTTCTTTCAGCAGCAATACGCCAGATTCATTACTCAGGCAAACGCTGGCATGTTCAGTAGCAGTATCAATATTTAGTAATAAAGGCATTGTTATGAATGTTTCAGTATCCTATAACTATTAAGTTATAAAGGATATTCTGCAAATTTAGGTTGGCAGGTTGAAGGAAATGCAGCAATTTGCTTGATATTAAATACATCTTATGCCCAAACAAGTAATCAATACCAATAATGCCCCTGCGCCAATTGGCCCATATAGCCAAGCAATTCGTGCAAATGGGCTCGTTTTTTTAAGTGGACAAGTTGCTTTTATTCCAGCAACCGGAGAACTTGAATTGAGTAGTTTAGCGGCCGAAACGCACCAAGTAATGAAAAACATTCAAGCGGTGTTAGACGAAGCCAAAATAAGTTTTGAGCACGTTGTAAAAACGACAATTTTTTTAAGTGACATGTCGTTATTTGCCGATGTAAATGCGGTGTATAATACCTATTTTTCTGGAGACTTTCCTGCGCGTGAAACCGTTGCTGTGAAAGGATTGCCGCGTGGTGTAAACGTAGAAATTAGTATGATAGCAGTAGAAAAATTATAAGATTTACAGTAGTGTAATTGTATAACAAGTACTAAAGCAATAATGTTGATAGGGTTCCAATTCAAGGAGCCCTATTTTATTATTAAATGCATCCGGAGCCGCACTCAAATTTTCAATAGCAATGCTTTGGCGATTGTCTGGAATATAAATCTGTAAATAAGGGTAACGCGCATCTGGTTCAATACGCAATTGCAGGCTTTCATTGCTTAGCGTACATTGAGGCTGATGAATTGTTTTATTTAATTCAAAACAATTGTCGAGATTAATGCCTTTTAGTAGCGTGCCTTCGGTAAAACGATTGTCAGTAATAAATTGACCAGTAGGCAAAAGGTCTTGATTGAATTCTAATTGTTGGTTGCTATCAAATTGCAATCGGTAATTGTCTACGGAATTTCCTAAATTAAAATATGGATGCCATCCATCCGAAAAAGGAATGCTGCAATCATTTGTATTAGTTACCGTAGTGGTTACAGATAATTTATTGCCGGTGGTTAATTTCCATTCTAGTGTTAACGTAAAAGGAAAAGGATATCCTTGATCTGTTCCAGTATAATTATAGGCTAATACCACAGAAGCATTATCAGCACTCGTTTCTGTTGATTTGATGGCATACACAGCATCATAAACAATTCCATGAATAGCATGGTTGCCCATATAAAATTTTTCAATTTGATATGATTGGTTATTAAAACTGTATTTGCCTTCCCAAAGTCTGCAAACAAAAGGCGCGAGTTTGGCACTTTTAAAACCATTGGTGATTTGCAATTTTGCATCGGCTACAGATTCAAATCCTTCTATTATATTTTTATTAATACCATTTAAAGGCAAAGAGAATGCGTTTAAAAATCCACCAAAACTATAGATGCTAGCTTGGCAATTAGTAAGGGTATCTTTCAATAAAATAATAGGGTATTCTTGCGAAGCATCAACTTGAATTTCAAATGGCATATCGTGTAATTAAGCCTTAAAAATAACCATATTAATGTTCAGCCCAATTCCATTCTAAAAAGATTCTGAAAGTATTTCAACCCCTAAAAACTAACATCTGTTAACTATTGAAGCCAATATAGTAATTTTGCCATACAAGAACTGCATATCATGGCTTTAGAACTATCGCATAAAATTAGAATTGTTACCGCAACTAGCTTATTTGATGGGCATGATGCCGCTATAAATATTATGCGTAGAATTTTGCAGTCGAAAGGTGCAGAAATTATTCATCTTGGGCATAATAGAAGTGTGTTAGAAATTGTGGAATGCGCCATTGAAGAAGATGTGCAAGGAATTGCCATCACTTCTTACCAAGGCGGGCATATTGAGTTTTTTAAATACATGAAAGATTTGCTTGTTCAAAATGGATGTGGGCATATTAAAATCTTTGGAGGAGGTGGCGGAACTATTTTACCCGAAGAAATTCAAATATTACAAGACTATGGAATTAGTAAAATTTATAGTCCAGATGATGGTCGGCAGATGGGTTTAGAAGGTATGATTGAAGATGTTATTCAACAGTGCGATTTTGCCTTGCCTACACAGATAGAATATTCAAATCCAATGACGCTTGGCGAAGCAAAAGATATTAGAAAAATTGCGCGTCAAATTACCAATGCCGAAAATGGAATGCCATTTTCTATTCCTGAAAATTCAAATAAAAAAACAATTCCTGTACTAGGAATTACAGGTACTGGTGGTGCCGGAAAAAGTTCGGTAACCGATGAATTGGTTCGCCGATTTTTACATGCCTATACCAATAAAACAATTGCGGTAATTTCTGTTGATCCGTCTAAAAAGAAAACAGGTGGCGCTTTGCTAGGAGATCGAATTCGCATGAATGCCATTTCGCACCCACGCGCCTATATGCGTAGCATGGCTACAAGAGACGATAATACTGCACTCAGTGCGTATATGCAAGATGCTATCAATGTTTGCAAAGCAGCAGATTTTGATTGCATTATTTTAGAGTCTGCAGGAGTAGGTCAAAGCGATGCTTCTATTTTAGATTTTTGCAATTTGAGTTTATATATCATGACGCCAGAATTTGGCGCAGCATCGCAATTAGAAAAAATAAATATGTTGGATTATGCCAATATTATTTGCATTAATAAATTCGACAAAGCAGGTGCTTTAGATGCTTTACATGATGTACGCAAACAATACAAGCGAAACCACAATGCTTGGCAAGCAAAAGATGCTGAATTGCCAATTATAGGCACTATAGCAGCGCAGTTTAATGACAAGGGAGTGAATGATTTATTTACGCAAATAGTATTGTCAATCAAAGAAATTTGTGGCGTGAGTTTCGGCCCAATTGATGCATTATTTACTGCATCAAAAACAGTAGAATCCATTAGCACGCAGTCTAAAATTATCCCAGCAAAAAGGGTGCGCTATTTGTCTGAAATTGCCGACCAAAACAGAAGCTACGATGAATGGGTTGCAACACAAGTATCCATTGCGTCTAAGCGCTATCAAATTAGTGGCACCATTGCTTCATTCAAAGAAAATCAGGCCATTAAAAATCAGGAAAATCAATTGCATGGATTAATAGCATTGCAAAATGATTTTGATAATAAGCAAGCAATTGAATGTAAACAACTAATTGAGCACTGGCCAGCACTTGTAAAAAAATATACGGCCGATTTTTTTGAATACCAAGTACGCGAAAAAATAATTAAACAACCAATGGTAACATTGAGTTTAAGTGGCAGTAAAATTCCAAAAATTGCATTGCCAAAATACAAAGATTGGGGCGATATTTTACAATGGCAATTACAAGAAAATGTACCTGGTGAATTTCCTTATTCAGCTGGCGTTTTTGAATTAAAAAGACAAGGAGAAGATCCTACTAGAATGTTTGCTGGAGAAGGAAGTCCTGAACGCACCAATAAACGATTCCACTATGTTTCATTAGACCAACCTGCTATTCGATTGTCAACTGCATTTGATAGTGTAACATTATATGGAGAAGACCCAAATGCACGCCCAGATATTTATGGAAAAGTAGGTAATAGTGGTGTTAGTGTAGCAACAGTTGATGATGCAAAAAAATTATACAGTGGCTTTGATTTGTGTCATCCAAAAACATCGGTAAGTATGACCATTAATGGTCCTGCGCCTATTGTGCTAGCTTTTTTTATGAATGCCGCCATTGATCAAGCTTGTGAAAAATATATTACAGAGAATGGATTATGGGATGCTGTAAATGCTATTATTCAACAAAAATTTCAGCACCACAAAAAACCAATTTACAACAACCCTTCATCGCCCAAAACCTTACCCGATGGCAACAATGGTTTGGGCTTAGAATTATTAGGATTAAGTGGCAGTGAAGTATTGCCTTATGATGTCTATCAACAAATAAAAGCAACTGCTTTAGCACAAGTGCGAGGTACGGTGCAGGCCGATATTTTAAAAGAAGACCAAGCGCAGAATACTTGTATTTTTTCAACGGAATTTGCACTCAAATTAATGGGTGATGTACAAGCATATTTTATCGATCAAAAAATTCGTAATTTTTATAGTGTAAGTATAAGTGGCTACCATATTGCAGAAGCTGGCGCAAACCCAATTACCCAATTGGCATTTACACTATCAAATGGGTTTACTTATATTGAATACTATTTAAGTCGGGGAATGCATATTGATGATTTTGCCCCCAATTTGTCTTTCTTTTTTAGTAATGGAATGGATGCAGAATATAGTGTGATTGGTAGAGTAGCAAGACGTATTTGGGCCAAAGCCATAAAAGGTAAGTACAAGGGCAATGATCGTTCGCAAAAATTAAAATACCATATTCAAACCAGTGGTAGAAGTTTGCATGCGCAAGAAATAGATTTTAATGATATTAGAACCAGCTTGCAAGCATTATACGCTATATACGATAACTGTAATAGTTTGCATACCAATGCTTACGACGAAGCAATTACAACGCCAACCGAAGAGAGTGTACGCAGGGCAATGGCTATTCAATTAATTATTAATCGTGAATTAGGTACTGCCAATAATGAAAATCCAAACCAGGGTAGTTTTTTAATGGAAGAATTAACCGATTTGGTAGAAGAGGCCGTGTTGCTAGAGTTTGATAGAATTACAGAACGAGGCGGTGTTTTAGGTGCCATGGAAAGAATGTATCAACGCAATAAAATTCAAGAAGAAAGTATGCACTACGAAACCCAAAAGCATACAGGTGAATTACCCATTATTGGCGTAAACACTTTCTTAAATAAAAAAGGCAGTCCAACCATTTTACCACAAGAGGTTATTCGTGCAACAGACCAAGAAAAAACACAGCAAATCAACAACTTAGAACAATTTTTTAACTTACACGAAAACGAATCAGCCGCAGCGTTAGAAAAATTAAAACTAGAGGCAATTAATAATGGCAACCTATTTGCCGAATTAATGGAAACAGTAAAGTATTGTTCACTTGGCCAAATTACCCATGCATTATATGAAGTAGGTGGACAGTATCGTAGAAATATGTAAGCAAATAAGATTTGGCTTTTTAAAATATGCTAACTTGCTGCGTATATAAAATTTAGTAAAATGGGTTTGAAAAAAATATTCTTAACGCTATTAGTATCAAGCTGTTTTTTATTGTCGGCTTCTGCACAATATAAAAAAGTTGATACCACCATGAAATTGGGAAAGGCCGGCTATCGTTTGTATTGTAATAATAAAAGTGTAGATAAAAATAATATAACCATAACACCAGTTGGCTTTGAATCGGGCTCTAGAGAGATTAGTTTTGAAGTGAAAGGCAAGGTTGCAAAAGCAGAAGTAGACGATTTAAATAATGATGGGTTTCCCGATATGGTTATCTACCTCTATACAGGTGTTGGCAATCTTTTTGGAAATGTAATTGGAATAATGTCGAATAGTAATACCGATATGCGACCAGTTATTTTTCCAGATATAATGGACGATCCAAAATTAAAGATTGGTTACAAGGGGTACGATGAATTTTATTTAGTGGAAGGAAGTTTAATGCGCAAATTTCCCATTTATCAAACAATAGATAGTACACAGTCAGTTCCCTCTGGATCTGTTAGACAAATTCAATACCGCGTAGTTCCTGGCGAAAGAGAATCCATGAAGTTTAAAGTGGTAAGAAGTTATGAGGTTAAAAAAGCCCAATAACTATTCAAAGAAAATATTAGATCTTAAAAAAATATATATGCAAAAGTTGCTATTAGTGTTAGCTGTTTTATTGGGTGTTCAATGTTTTTCTGAACAGTCTTTTGCTCAAACAAATAAAGTAACACTTCCAACGGGTTGGACTTTGTCGCCAGTAGGTAGAAGTTTGCCACTAGGAGATCTGCCATTGAATATTGCTGTAAGTCATTCAAAAAAACTAATGGCCGTAACCAATAATGGACAAGGTGTTCAAAGCATTCAATTGATTGATCCTATTTCAGAAAAATTATTAGATAGTGTAGTCATTCCAAAAAGTTGGTACGGCTTAACTTTTAGTGCCGATGAAAAACATTTGTATGCTGCTGCAGGAAATGATAATTGGATTAATGATTATGCTATTGAGCAAAATAAATTAATTCTAAAAGATTCTATTGTACTAGGAAAAAAATGGCCCAATAAAATTTCACCAACAGGTATTGTTGTTGATGATGCTAAAAAAATCATGTACGTAGTTACTAAAGACAATAATTCTTTGTACATCGTAGATATGGTAACTAAAAACTTTACAAAGTATGCATTGGGTGCAGAAGCTTATGCTTGTGTGTTGTCGCCAGATAAAAAATCATTGTATATCAGTTGTTGGGGTTGCGATAAATTATATGTTTTTGATACAGAGAAAAAAAATATAAGTGTTGAAATTCCGGTTGGTGATAACCCTAATGAAATTTGTTTGAATAAAAAAGGTACTTGGGCATTTGTGGCCAATTCAAATGACAATTCAGTTTCTGTAATTGATTTAAAAACCAATAAAGTTGTTGAAGTATTAAATGCTGCTTTGTTTCCTGATGCCCCAAATGGCTCTACTACAAATGGTTTGGCGCTAAGTGCCGATGAAAAAACATTGTATATTGCTAATGCCGATAATAACTGTTTAGCTGTATTTGATGTGCAAGTTCCTGGTGCAAGTAAAAGCAAGGGATTCATTCCTGTAGGTTGGTATCCAACAAATGTAAAAGTGATTGGTAAAAAAATATTTGTATCAAATGGCAAAGGATTTTCTTCTATGGCAAATCCTTATGGGCCCAATCCGGTTGGTAGTAAACAAGCAGTGAATTACCAACAAGGCGATATTAATAAACCAAAAGAGGTACAATACATTGCTGGTTTATTTAAGGGAACCCTTAGTATCATTGACGTTCCAACCAATGCGCAATTGGCTACTTATTCTGCTATGGTATATCAAAACACACCCTATACCAAACTAAAAGAATTGAATGCAGAAGGTGAAATTGGCAATGCAATTCCTTCAAAAGTAGGCGATAAGAGTCCTATTAAATATGTGTTTTATGTGATTAAAGAAAATAGAACCTACGACCAAGTGTTAGGCGATATGAAGGAAGGAAATGGAGATCCTAGTTTGGTTTTATTTGGTGAACATGTTACACCAAACCAACACGCCCTTTCAAAAGAATTTGTATTATTAGATAATTTTTATGTGAATGGAGAAGTTAGTGCCGATGGTCATAATTGGTCTACTGGTGCTTATGCTACTGACTATTTAGAAAAGAATTGGGTAGTTAGTTATGGTGGTCGAGGTGGTAGTTATGATGCAGAAGGAAATCGTTTAGTAGCCAATAACAAAGGTGGTTTTATTTGGGATCATTGTAAAAAAGCAGGTGTGAGTTATAGAACTTATGGCGAGTTTGCAGACAATTACAAAGCGAATATTCCGGTACTAAAAAATCATTTGTGTACTTATTTTACAGGCTTTACAGGACTTGTAGCAGACACCACTCGTTTTAGCCAATGGAAAAGAGACTTCGATTCTTTATTAGCAAAAGCTGCAGTGCCTCAATTTAATAGCATTAGATTTAGCAACGACCATACCGAAGGATTAAGAAAAGGCCGACCTACTCCTTATGCGCATGTGGCAGATAATGATTTAGCTGTTGGTCTTTTTGTAGAATACTTAAGTAAGAGCCCTATTTGGAATGAAACTGCTATTTTTATTTTAGAAGATGATGCACAAAATGGTGCCGATCATGTTGATGCACACCGAAGCACTGCTTATGTTGCAGGTGGTTTTGTAAAAAGAAATTTTGTTGACCATACCATGTATTCAACTGCATCAATGTTACGTACCATGGAATTAATTTTGGGCATTCCCCCAATGAGCCAATACGATGCTGCTGCTACACCAATGTGGCGTTCATTTTCAAGTACGGTTCAACCAAAAGGATTTGTATCAAAAAATAACTTGGTTAATTTAAACGATAAAAATACCGCCATGAATGAATGGCAAAGACGCTCAGAAAAATTTGATTTAGCGAAAGAAGATGCGGTGCCAGATTTAGAATTCAACCGTGTTTTATGGTACGGATTAAAAGGAGATAACACACCATTCCCTGGTCCAAAACGTGCAGCATTTTTCAAACAAAATAAAACACTCGATAAAGATTAGTTTATCGGCCCGATAAAATAACCAATTTGGTCATCATTTTTTCTTGGCCTAATTCGTCTCTTATTAGCACTAAATAAACACCACTTGCAACCTTATTGCCAAGATAGTTTTTGCCGTCCCAAATGGCCTGGCCACCAAGTGCACGTGTTTGAAAAACGAGCTGTCCACCCAGTTCAGCAATTTTAACAAGTGCATTGTTACTGAGTCCTCTAATTGCAATCGTACCGTTGTAATTTGGCAATACAGGATTGGGGAAAACCAAAATATTATTGTTAGATACCGAAGGCTCGGTGGCCGTGCTTCTAAAACTACAAATGCCATAATTCGTTGCAAAAAACACTTCTCCATTAATTGGATTAATGGCAATTTTTTTTACATCATTGCCTAGTAAGGGGCTATTGTTTTCCGTAAACTGGTAAATGATTTTATCTCCATCTGGCGAAATTAACCAAACCCCATTTTTTGTTCCAACCCATTTTCTATTGGCGCCATCCACCGCAATGCATTGTACAATTTCATTATGAAATAATAACCCTGCAAAACGGTCTTGTTGTACAATTGGCAAGAGCGCCTCGCAACTACCACCAGAAAAAGCTTCACTAGCACACTGAATAATGCCTATTCCATTATTAGTGCCTATCCAAATAGATCCATTTTTATCTTTTGCCAAACACAATACGGTATTGCTTGGCAAATTTCCATTTCCTGAACCAGCTAAATAATTTTTCCATTTATCATCGGTTGTAGCTAGTATATTATTGCCATGGTTATAACAAAAAATACCATTGCCTTTAGGGCTCACAATCCATAATTGGTTGGCATCATCAATTACTATTTGACTTACCGCATTTTCGGTATGTGAAAATGGAATGGAGAAAGCGGCCCATGTACTATCTTTTAATCGTACCTGTAAATTTTTTGCTGCACCATAATTACTGATCCATAAATTATTGTCTTGGTCAAATGCAAGGCCACTAATACGGTAACTAGTAGGGTCGCCAAGTGCAGGTTGAAGCGTAGTATTCTTTTGTTTATAAATTCGAATATTTTCTCCAGTTTTATTAATTAAACCACCCCCATAACTACCCGCCCAAATGCTCTGATTAGAGGGGTCAACTGCTAACGTAATAAAGTCAAAAACAGAATCTAATTGCGGGCTGTTATAATAATTAGTATTGCTCCAATTTTCATCGGCATATTTATAAAATCCATCTCTATTATACTGATAATTCCATGCATCATTAATACTACCTGCTGCTGCATATAAAGTTGATTGACTAAACACCATATCGCCACTTGCCATTCCTTGTGGTCCATTTGGAATAAACTGTTCAACAGCATTATTAAACAACGAAAGGCCACCATATAAATCAGCTATCCAAATATTGCTTCCATCTTTCAGCGCATTTTTTGGATACGAAATCACGCCAGGTTTAGAAAGTGTTTGATTGATACTACTATTTTCATCCATTACTAATACGCGTGCTGCGCCACTAGATTTTCGCTGGCTAATTTGTAAATAATTTCCAGAACTATTGGTATTAATAATTGGCCATGTTGGATCTGTATATAATAATGTCCATTGGCCATTTTTTTGAATAAATAAGGAATCATTTTTTTGAATCACTATATTTTTATTCAAAACCAAAACTTGCTGAACCGCACCCATACTTAGTCCACTATTTCCATTCATTAATTGCCAACTACTAAAGTTTGAAATTGTTGCCGATTTGGCATCTGCCTTTTTTAGTCCTTCTTGTGTTGCGGCATAAAAAAAACTGCCATCGCTAGTAAAAGCATTGATATTAATTTGTGCACCATTGTTTCCAATAAACCAAGTGTCTTTAATTTCATATTTGTTAAGGTCTGCTACAATTACACCCAATCCTGTAGACAAATAAGCGAAGCCATTGGCGCAATAAATTTGGTTGATGGTTTTATTTCCAGCTATCCCCGATCTTTTTATATCCCCTATATTTTTTACAAGGCCATCCTTAAGTACATCAAGATTGGCATTATTGTAGCCAATAACTAGTTGTTGTGTAGTAGCGTCATATTCAAATGCTTTTACACCAATATCATTTAATCCTGTGATTTTACTGTAACGAGTAATTCCATCTTTAGCATCCACCGAAAAAATAGCATTTTGGCTTGCACAGTATAGTTTATTGCCCTTAACTACTTGAATTGCTTGTTGATACGACAAGTGTTCCCTCCAGTTTCCAATTGGTTTTAAAGGATTTTGGGCAACTACACTGGTAAGAATTATGCAAAAACAGAACAATAGGCCTAGTTTAAGGCTTAAATAGTTCAAAAATTGCCAAAAATGCTTAGTAAATTGCAGTAGACTATTACGGAACATGCAATAAAGTTAGTGATTGCCACAAAACCTTGTAGGGATTTTAACCTTATACCTACAAAAAATGTATGAAATTTGTTACAAGGTACAAATGTGGAACTTTTATCTTTGTTTATATAAATTGATTAGAGAAGTATTTTACATAAAAAATAAGATAATATCCCCCCCCGGATCTTATTTTAAACTTTTTACTAGTCAGATGGCCTATAATAAAAGTCTTTTTTTAGGAAGCTAACCAAAAAATTGATTAGGTCAGAAATTAGTGAATTAATGGAAAAGCAATTAGGGGTGCTCTCCATTAATATTATAATCCTCTCCTTTCTAGGAGAGGATTTTTTTATGCCTATACCTCAACCTATACCTCAAGGCTTTTACCTTAGTTTCTATTTATTCTTATGATCCATTCATTATAAAACGATACATTTTTAAATTTCTATCAGTTTGTTTCGAATAGCAAACATGGCTAATCCAGTTCTAGTTTTTATAAGTAATTTTTTAAAAAGGTTATCTCTATAAGTATCAATGGTCCTCGGACTTAAATTCATTTCTTCTGCTATTTCTTTATACGTTTTGTCGGTACACACATGGTGTAGAAAACTGAGCTCATTAATAGAGAGTTGGTGTATAGGAGAAATTGAAATATCAGCACTATCAGACTTATTTATATAGTGAATCATTCTATTACTTACCAGTTCATTAATAAAGTAACCTTTATCTCTAATAGCATTCAATGCTCTTTTAAAATCTTTTGGATTACTGTCTTTTAATATATATCCACGTGCGCCATTTTTTAGCATCCTAATAATGGCGCCGTCATTTTCAAGCATGGTTAATACCAACACTTTGGTGTCGAGTAAATTTAATTTAACCCATGCCGCTGTTTCATATCCATCCATAATTGGCATAGTAATATCCATTAGTATAATATCTGGTGGCGGGTTTGATTTTAAATAATTGGTTAAAGATTTGCCATTCTCTAGTGCTGCTATTACTTGGTATTCTTCAAAATCATTGATAATAGCGCATAGTCCAGTACGGAGTAATTCGTGGTCGTCAACAATTGCAATAGTGGTCATAATAGTGGGGTTATTTTTTAATTTCAATAAAAATATTGGTGCCTATTGGTTCCCTTGATTTTATAGTTACAGTAGTATCGATCATTTTTGCTCTTGAAAAAATATGCCTCAATCCAATACCTTTTTTTTGGTTTAGTACAGTTGAAGTGTCAAAACCATCTCCGTTATCTGAAATAAGGATTAAATATTTTTGAGGGTCTATCATTTTTATTGTGATAATAATATGTGTTGCATTAGCATGCTTGAGAATATTATTTAATAATTCTTGCACCATTCGATAAAGAATTAGGCTTTTATCATTGGTAACAAAATCTAATATGGAGTGGTCTGCTATTAATTCTGTTGTAAATTTTCCTGTTTTTTCAATTTGTTGCAGGAGTTGATTAAGGGCTTCTATTATTCCGAATTCTAATAGATTTGAGCTATTTAAATTATGACTTAAATGGCGCAAATCACTAATAGCCTTGCCTAATAGGCTATCTATTTTACTCAATATTTCTGATGGGCTTTTTTCTGCAAGTATGTTTAAATTTATTCGAGTTAAACTTAAAATTTGTCCAATATTATCGTGAATCTCGCCGCTGATATAATTCATTGTATTTTCTTGAATTTCTATTTGTGCTTGTAACATTGTTTGATCGAATTGGTGTTTCATTTCTTCTTTTTCTAACTTATTTTTTCTTTGCTTTTGATAAAACATAAAAACAAGTAGCAAATAAAAAATGCCAATCAGTAAAAAGAAAAGCGTTGCAATTACAATGGTAAGTAATAGGTCTTCTTGTTTTTGTTGCATAAAATAAATGAAATACTAAATGAAGAATATAACACCATATTTAAGCCTCTAGTAATTAATAGGTAGAGGTTATTGCCAGGCGACAATAAATTATTGTTTAGCATGTATTCAAATAATGAGTTAATTATTACAGATCCTAAATAAAAAAGAAAAATGCCAATACAAATCCAAAAAAAAGGTTGTTTAAAGAGGTTTTCATTATGTGCATCTGTAATAATTAGTTCATATAGATAAACACAACAGAAAATCACCATAAAAAAGGAACCGAACAAAAGCGTATAGGTATGAAAATGTGCTGTTCCTTGCAGGTAGCGGTAATTAAGAATTGATATAATTATCAATAATGGAATAAAGTAGGTAGCAATTTTTTTTAAAGTAGCATTTTTAAAATTTATTGAAAACAGATAGGCATAGAAAACAAGTTCAATGGTTGTAAATAGATTAAATATCCAATAGTTTTTATTGGCTATTTTAAAGAAATGGTAACACCACCCAACAAACTCAATTAGTACCGTTAAAAATAAGAATGGTACGAATAATAAAATGGAAGCATTTTTTAGGTGCCTAAAAAATAGTATAGATAGTATAAAACTTAAAAATTCAAAATAAAAATCTAATGACATAAGTTTTAATTAAGGGTATAGTTGGCCATGATTTAAATATTCTAAACAATCATTTGTTGTTTTTGAATGAATCATTTCTGTTGCATGGTTGTTTTGAAAAGAAAGATTCCCACTAAAAAAAATAGTGTTTCTGCCAATTTTATTAGGGTCTGTACTTGTTTGTTCAGAGTATTGACCAAAGTTTACATAGACTTCTTCTTGCTGGTATTTACTTGACAGCATATTTAAATAAGTCATAAGATCTTTAATCTTAAAACTTACATATTGTGTTTGTGTTTCATTTTGCTGACTTTGTTGAAAGGCCTTATATAAAGCAGCTGCGTCTGATTGATTAATCAAACCAAATGGTTTTAGTGGCGTTCCATAATTAGTGGCGTTTTCTGCAATATTGAATGATTGTGTTGCAAAAGGAATTTCTGATTTTTTTTCACAACCAGCAATACCCAAGCAAAAGCAAATACTGATTATTAAATGAGAAATTATTTTCTTGATTTTTAGCATCGTAATGGCATTTAATATTCTAAGATATTAGTTAATTACATATTTAAATTAATCTAATTTGATTAATTAGGCAAATAAACTGACAAAAAAGTTATATTAAATTGATTTACAGCGAGTTTTAACTAAAAAATATTTAATTAAATCGTAAAAAAGACGAATTAGAGATACTTATATTTTTTTACTAATTAGTAGTTGCTTGTTGGTTGAGGTAATTAGTAATGGTTTTAAAGTTAACTATTGCTATAACCAATAGCAATAATAGGGCTGTAAATAAAGTATAAAACGAAGGGAACGAGCCAATAAATATTTGTTTTTGCGCTAACCAATTTCCTAGAAAAAATTGTCCAATTCCTATAGCAATAAAAGCAATAAAAACGATGATAATATTGGGTGGAAAAAATCGCTTCATTAAAAAAATACGTAATTGTTTTGGCGAAGCTCCTAACACCACCAACAATTGAATTTCATCTTTACAAGAAGCGATGGTTAATTGAATGAATAGTGTAAATATTAGCAGTGCAAATGCTAATAGAAGCACTCCAGTAATTGCAGAAATGTTTACCACATATCCAACAATTTGTCGGTACCTACTGAAGCGCGTTTTTTCGGCATCTGTAATTAATCCGTTCGATTTAAGGTATTTTTTAAGTTCGGGATTGCCTGGGTCTTTTGTGCGCACAACAACTCTTGAAGGTTTGTTGTTGCCATCTTTTGGGGCAAAGTATTTATTAGCCCAATCCATAAAGTTTTGGGGTACCATCATTGATGAAATACGATTACTTAAACCAACTACCCTTCCTTTCATTTCATAAGGAGTTCCATTGCCTTGTATGGTCACTTTAAACACCACCATCTTAACCACCTGTGGTGTTAACTGCGGTAAGTTTTGCGAAAATGAAAATTGAAAATTATAAAAATCTAAAAATTGATTTGGAACAATAATTGGTAGAAATGTCGATGTTTCATTCCATTGCCAATCTTTATTATTAATGTCAATGAATTCTGCTGGTACACTCTCAAAAGCAATATCTGTATAAAATGGAAATCGCTCACTATTGCTTTGAATAGACGCTTTAAACCTGCTTGGTGTTAAACTTCCAACAGATTCAAAAAAAGGTTGTGCTTTAATATTGGCAATCTCTTTTTCCGACAAACTACTTGCACCTACTGTTTCGTTGGTGAGTTCTTTATTTAATACCAAAAAATTAGCAACACTATCTTGGTTGTTTTTTCCGTTTAATAATTGGTAATAATTTACTTGCAATTGAACTGCCATCAATAATAAAACAATGGCTACCGATAAACCAACCAATGCCATTACAAATCGTGCTTGACCTGCACTATTGTGAATGAGCTTATGGAGTAATCGGTTTAGTTGATTCATTTAAAGAAAGTATTGATGGGTATAAATAAAGTGGTTGTCTGCCTCTAAGTCTGCAATGATTAATCCAGCATTTTGTGCCTTACATTCACTATCAATCAATGCTACAGCTTTTGCAATATTGCTATCGTCTAAATGGCTAAAAGGCTCATCCATCATAAGCCACTTAAAGGGTTGTACCAATGCCCTTAAAATAGCTATTCGTTGTTGTTCTCCAAAACTGCAAGTGCCTGTTTTTTGTTGTAATAATTGGGTAATACCAAGTTCCTCAGCCATCCATTCAATTTTTTCTTTTGAACAATAATTGGGAGATAGCAAACGTTTCAGCTCAATATTTTCAAAGGCCAATAAATTAGGAAACAAACGTAGGTTTTGAAATACCACACTTAATTTATTTTGCCGCATTTTAGATAACTCATCTACAGAAATTTCTTGTAATGATTTTTCATCCATTAAAATAGTACCAGTATAGTCTTTTCTAATGCTATAAAGGGTATTTAATAAAGTAGTTTTTCCTGTTCCGCTAGGAGCTTGAATTTTAATGTACTCGCCAGGCAATAAAGTTAAATTTGTATTCCACACATTCGATGTTTTGTGCAACAAACGGTCTTTTAGCACAAATGGAACAACTTGCTTTAACTCAATACGCATGGCTATAAATTGAATCCAATTAATTGGTTCTAATAATGGATGGGGCTCCTGAAATAAATTTATCTTCTAAGGCCCTGTCTGCTTTTGCAGCTTCACGCATATCTGTTACTATATCTGAAAACAAAGCAGCAAGTGTTACAAGGCTATTTTGTTTTTGATTATTTAATCGAATTTCAAATTTGCCATTTACTGATTTACCATCGAAATTTTCAGAACTAGCCATCATGTCTTTGAAAGTGTTTTTAGCAGTAATCATAGAGTTTTTAAATCCTCCATTAGCCCTTGGCAAATAACTAGCAATGGTGTTTGCAATATCAAAATAGGCTACAGTTGATTTTCCTTTAAATTGATTGAGTGCGTCATTACTTATAACAGCTTTATTTTTATTTGATATGTATTGCGCATAAGTTAATGAGTCGCTAGCAACAATAAAGTTCTTTTCATCTGCCACTAAGTACATTCCTAAAAACGATAATAATTTGCCGGCTTTAAAACTGTTGCCAGTTTTGGTAACATAACCAAGTTCGGCAGCTTTATTCATAATTTTTGTAAAACTTACAGGATCTCCAACGGGAGCATTAAAAACCATTTTCCCAAAAGAACTGATATTAAATTGGCCGGTATTTTTTAAATCTGTTTTATGATTTTCAGGTCTGCCTAAATCAGATATTACAACTGCAATATCTCCTTTTAAACATTTGTATAATTCTTGAGCACTAAATCCTGTTTTTTCCATAAATCCATTCACCAAATTGTCTACTTCTAATTCTTTTAGTAGGCCGCCAAATATTTCTGGATTAAAGGAGGCTAGCATAATCAAATTAATATTCTCAGAAGGATAGTGGTCAATTAAAGAAAGGTTTACAGTTGGTCCTGCATATTTCTTTAAAATAGAACTTAATAATGGATTGGTATAAGTACGCGTGGTAGCCACTATTTTACCATCATCAAAATTTAAAGAAGCAGCTAGGTAATTGTCTTTTAATAGTTCTTCTAATTTAGGCAATTGTAAAGGCATGCCACTTAATAAATTCAAAGTGTTGTTTGAGGTTGTAAAAGCAAAACCATCCGATTTTGTTTTTACCAAATCAACAAATGCACTATTACTTACAATTGATTCAGATTCTTTTAAATGATAATAACGATCAACTTCTTTTTTTAATTCTGCAACAACAGTTGCTTTTTCTGGCACAATAAACTTCATAGCAACTGTATCATAAACAGGTACTATATTTCGTTCATACCTTGTGGCAATAACCGTTTTTTCATCCCAAGAAATCATACTACCATCACTATTCATTAAGTATGAATAATTTGATTCGCGTTCAATTTTTTTAGTAGAAAAATCCGCTTGTTTAACCAAATATGCTTCAAATGTTTTGGCATCTTTTAAACGCCCCATCAGGTTAAACACATTTGCTTGACTGGTATTTGGCAAAACTTTATTTAGTACAAAAATGTAAAGTTTTTCATTCCAGTTAAAACCAGAACTATCCCTTAATGAAAAGAACTTTGCTTTATTTACAAGATCTTCTGCATCTGTTTTAAAAAGTTTGTTAATTAGGGTATCTACATTAATCCCTGCTTTCTCCAATTTATCAGCCATATTCTTTGGATCTACAGCAATTACAGCAGTAATATCTTTAGGAATATATTTTGTGTTTTTTACACTATTATTTGTGCAAGCGTTCAATAAAATTGCTACGATTACAATGCTAATAAATTGACTAAAGTTGGTTTTCATAAAAATACTTTAACAGGTTAAGGCTTCTAAGATACCTGATACAGATACTATTCTAGAAACAATGGTACTTACCTCTGTATAGACTGATAAACGGCTTCCTGGATGGTTGGTCGAACGTTCATTGTACTAATTTTGTTATTGTTTCTAGTAGGGGTAACTCTATTCGATAGAAAAATATAGATCAATTTATCTTTTGGATCAACCCAAATACAGGTGCCAGTAAAACCAGTATGGCCAAATGTTTCTGCCGACACACTCGCACTAGGATAAGGCTCTTTTCTTGTTGCATTGTCTTTTTCTGGCTTGTCGAATCCTAGTCCTCTTCTGCTAATATCACTATTGTAAGCTGTGAATTGGTCAATGGTTGATTTTTTTAACAACCGTATACCATTTAAGGTTCCACCGTTTAAAAGCATTTGATACAATTTTGCTAGGTCATAGGCATTGCTAAATAATCCTGCATGTCCTGCTACTCCACCAAACATTGCAGCACCTTCGTCGTGGACGTCTCCGCGAAGTAATTGTTGTCTAAAATGTTTTTCATCTTCTGTTGGAACAATATTTCCCAATGCCATTCTTTCTCTTGGCTTAAATCCAGTAGTGGTCATTTGAAGTGGTTCGTAAAAATTAACGCGCGCATAATCATTCAAAGGCAATCCACTAACTGCTTCTACTATTTTTCCAAGGAAAATAAAATCATTATCACTATACACATAATGGCCTGCTGGGGTGAGTTTGCTTTTTAGAATGCGTTGATACAAACTGTCTTGCCAATCGTTGCGTACATAAATATCTTCGGCAACCCTAAATTGATGGGTAGCGTCTTTTTGTTTGCTAAAGTATTCGGGTTTCGGCATGCCAGTTGCTGTATCAATTACCTCTCTGTAAAAAGGAATAAAAGGATTTAATCCAGCTTGGTGTAATAAAATGTCTTTTAGTTTTAACGATGCTTTGTCTGATCCTCTAACCCAAGGCAAATAATCGCCCAAAGTTTTTTGCAAATCTATTTTTCCTTCCTCCAATAATTTCATAATAGAAACGGTTGTGGCGGATACTTTTGTAACCGATGCAAGGTCATAAACCATATCAATACTAATGGGTTCTTTTCTGTCGAAATTGGTGTAGCCAAATGCTTTATTGTAGGCTATTTTACCATCTTTTGCAACTAGTACAACACAACCAGGCATGGCTCCTTTGGCAATTGCATTAATGGCTATACCTTCAATTTTATTTAAGCCCTCAGTGCTTAAACCAATATCTTCTGGAAGCACTTTAGGAAAGAAATTATTGTATACAATGCCATCGCCAAATTGAAAATTATCACAAACAGTTACAGGTAGTTTTCCTTTCGCACTGATTTTACCTTGCAATAAATCTGCTGCTGCTAATTGGGTGGTATTGTCGTCTTCATAACAGGCTACTAAATTAGTTGCAGTACACAAATATTTTATAGCATAAGGATTGCCAAACACAAAATTGATAACGGGTAGTTTTTGCAATTTTGCCAATAAATCAATCGTAGATTCAGAAAGTCCATAATTTCCAGCAGGTCGTCTGCTAAAATTGTGAAAGCCTAGTACGATTGCATCATAGCCAGACAACGCTTTAATAATACTATCTTTTTTTGATTCGGTATCTTTATTGTTCCAAAAAATAACAGTGGCTTGAAAATCTTGTACAAGCCTATCGGCAAAGGCGTTGTTTTTATCAATACCAATTCCTAAATAAACTATTTTCTTTGCTTGTAGTGGCAGTAAGTTTTTATTAGATTGTTTAAGTAATGTTAGTGCATTGTTTGAAAGCGTTTCTTTTATTTCATTAGTTTTTGCATTCAAATCTGCCACCAAATTATTAGTATCAATTGGGGTAATGGTATGAAGACCTAAATGGTATTTAACCAGTAATACTTTTTTTACGCGTTCATTAATAATATCCCAACTTAATTTTCCTTCTTTTATTGCTTGCTTAATAGCGGCAATACTTCCAGGAATATCACCAGGCAAACACAATAAATCATTACCTGCTATTAAAGACTGTGCAGAAGCAGCTCCTTTCGGAAAAAATTTGGCAACACCTTGCATTTCTAGCGCATCAGTAAATGAAATACCAGTATAACCAAGCTCGCCTTTTAGTAATCCATTAATGGCTTTACTAGACAAAGAGGTGGGCAAGTTTGGCGTGCTATCAATTGCTGGAATTGATAAATGCGCCACCATTACACTACCTACTCCAGCTTTAATCATTTCACGAAAAGGATAGAGTTCTAATTCGTCTAATTGTGCCCTAGTTTTATTTATTACCGGAAGGTCTTTGTGCGAATCTACCGTTACGTCTCCATGACCTGGAAAATGCTTTGCAGATGCCAATACTCTTGCTGCTTCCATACCTTTCATGTATTGGATTCCGTATAGTGCTACCTTGTATTTATCCTCTCCAAAACTACGGTCATTAATTACCGGATTCATTGGGTTGTTATTGATATCTACATCGGGTGCAAAATTTACTTGAATTCCCATTCTTTTACACTGTTCTCCAACTGCTTTTCCAAACGCATAAATAACTTTTGCATCTGGAACTGCACCCATCATTAACTGCCTTGGAAAGTTTATCACACTATCTAAACGCATGCCCAATCCCCACTCTCCATCAATGGAAATCATGAGAGGTGTTTTTGCAATTGACTGATAGTAATTAGTAAGATTAGCTTGGCGCACAGGACCTCCTTGAAAAAAACAGATGCCACCTATATTGTATTTTTGTATCAGGTTGGTTACTTCTGCAATATGTTCTGGGCCTAAATTACTGTGTGCCCGAATAATCATTAATTGAGCAATTCGCTGGTCTTTTGATAATTTTCGAAACTTCTTTTTAACCCAGCGTTCGGCAGCAGGCGTTTTATCATAGAAGCTTTGTGCATAGCTAGTTGTTTGTAGTAATACACTTGTAATTAAACAAAAAATAATCAACCGCATTTTCATATACAAACTTTTTAAGTTGAAACCTCAAGATAATAATAATCAAAATAAAAACAGCCGGAACACTTGCAATGTTCCGGCTGTTTGATAAAGGCATTTATTTGTTATGCTTCTGTTTCGTTTTCTTCTGCAGCATCTTCAGCTACTTCGGTTAAAACAGGAACAATATCATTGGCTTGTAAAATAGCAAACCATTTAATCATTTTCTTCATATCGCTAGCATATACTCTGTCAAAATCAATATCTGCATACACTTTTAAGAAATAAGCTTTTACCGCAGCAGCATCTTTGTCTGAAGGTAAGGCTTCGGAACTCTGTTTCATTGCTTGAAACACTTCTACTAAATTTACATTGTCACGAACGGTATACACCTCAATGCTTTCTAGGTGCGAAAAATTATGAACACGACTGCTCACAAATTTTGTGATTTTATCGTCTAGTGATTTTACAATTGCACCATCTGTTTTGCTACCAACTAGTTCAAACAAACCAGTCATTCCAGTAATTGATATCAGTTTACTATACTCCATTAGTCTTTATTTAAGAGTTGCAAAGTAAAGGCAAATTGATCTATCTACCACTATGCATTATTGTTTTATGCGGTAAATCAGCCCGTTTTTATCCTTCAATTTCCTTTAAAACCAAGTCTAATCGGGCTTTCAGGTCTTCGTAAGGGGTATAACCTCTGGCCAATAAATGAAATTTTGTTTCTGCTACCTGAACTAACACACAAGGGTATCCTGTAACCTGTAATTGCTTACAAAGTTGAAATTCATAGTGCGCTTGGTCTTTATAGGTGTCGCTAAATAGCTTTTCATAAAAAGCAGTTTCATTCAACCCATATTGCTCAATTAAATGTCTATATGCTTCTTTATCAGTTAAATCTCTACCTTCAAAATGCAGTGCGTATTGTAAGTCTGCTGCAAATTCAACTTGTTTTTCAGGATAGATTTCTTTAAAAATACAAAGCGCAATCGCCGACATTTCTGAATTTGGGTACCAATCACTTAAATCAGGATTTTCTACATGCCATAAATAGTCGGCGCCAAATTTCACACCCGTATATTCTTCTACTGTAGGGTAGGCTTTTTGAATAAATCCTGCAGTAACACCAATATGTACTGGGTTTTCAGGAACAATCATCCCCCCAGATAAAACTTCAATATTTAATTGTGTTTTGTAGGTTGCTGCAATTTGTTTTATTACAGGGCTAAAACCATAGCACCAGCCACAATAGG